>Ga0228710_1000358_pt1 | contig 53963 bp, 33 predicted proteins | sample MedpolnodulmetaG_FD_177995 | JGI IMG/M metagenome (GOLD analysis project Ga0228710, IMG submission 177995) | Root nodule microbial communities from Medicago polymorpha collected in Santa Monica, California, United States - pink nodules | ecosystem: Host-associated > Plants > Roots > Nodule... | reverse complement strand
ACATATGATTGATAAAATTTAAAAGAAAAATGATATTGAGTGATGTGACTAAATTATTTCTTTTTTAAATTTTATCATTCATGTGTGTTCCCAAATATTTTTAAGGGTTAATAGTGTTTTTCGCCCCCTGTAATATAGGTCATTTTCGGTTTTCGCCCCTATAAAATTTTCGGTTTGATTTGCATCATTGTCGAACTTTTTTTTCTTCCGGAAAACACCCCCCATATGACTGTGCATATTTGCTAACGTGGTACACTGTGTGACATGCTGATTGTGCATATATGCTTATGTGACGTACTGACTGTATAATTAATTTCATTTTTTAAGAGTATACGTGACATTTGTGCCTATTTTTTTTAAAAAAAATTATAATATAAATTCATTTATATTAATTTAGAAATAAAAATAATTTAAAAAATTTGAAAATTAATTTTTGAAAATAAAAAAATTCAGGAAATATTTTATTCACGGATTTATTTTTATTACGAAAAATATTTTCCAAATTTTATATTTTTTGTTTGAAAAATAAAAAATGAACTTTTTAATTTCGAAAATTTCATAAAAAAAATGATTTTTTTTCTCTAAAATTTTAATTTCAAAAAAGATTTTATAAAAATCTGAAAAAAATTCTGGATTTTTTCTAAATTCAAGTATTTTTTTTAAGGGAAGCCATTTTTATGATAAAATAGTTCTTTGCAATTTAATACCCATTGTGGTGGTGGTCCTTGATGCTTCAACAACCAAATAATGTATGTATGTACGCGGCGCTTCTCACCTCAACTAATAATAATACATAGATTTTTTTAGGGGTAATAATAATAAATAGTTCATTTCCCCTTAAAAAAAAAATAGTTCTTTTGTTCCTTAAAAAATAATAATTCTTTTGAACAAATTTACTTTTCTATTGTCAGTGGCGGTTAAATTTTTTCGAATCTCCTCTATTTTCTTGTTGGATTAAAAAAACAAGCAATCATTTGATTATGAGACAAGAGTTTTATTTAAGTGATGAGTTTGTAGGGCAGTATATACCTTCACTTGTTGAGTTTCACATGTTGATCACACTAAGTTTATACACGCTCTAAAGGGTGTAGTGTCGTCAATCCTACATGGTCAAATATGCCTACATAGAAAGCATTAGAGTGAGGCCTTACTCTCTTAGAGGTAATTGAAACATGAAATAATTGATATTCTAAATTGTCATCTAAAGACTCCAGCTTCGTCTAAGATATGATATATAAACAAACATATACAAATTAAATCTAACACTTGAATTATAAAGTGAATAAATAACTTTATTAATTAAATCCAACAAATAGGAAGGGGCTCGTCGTAGAACAATAATCAAAGAGATTTAATTGCACATTAAAACCTACATCATTACAAAACAATAGAAAAACATACCCAAGAGAGAACAAAAGGAGGGTGGAGATCCTCTGCCTTTAAGTTCACACGCTTGACCCTTGTCTTTTACTGTTAGCTTTCTGAATGAATAAAAGATTGTGCAAAAGTCTCTATTTATAGTGCATCATTACTTAGGGGTTAAGAGAAGAAAACTGGACTTTTTTCACCGATCTACCTTGAAAAATAAGCAAACAACACTTTCTGCCCCAGTGCATGCGTAGAGCTCAAGGTATGAGGCACTTTCTGCCCCACCGATCTTATCTTCAAAGATTTTTAAAGAACCATTGATCTTCAATCTTCATATCCTTTAACCCTTCACGTGATGTTTTGTTTTGCTGATTTACATGATTTCTCACTAAAAAGACTCAACACCAATGAAGTTACATGATTTAGGATAAAACTGAATTACGACGACTCGAATGAAAACAATACAAAAATGTTCGTCAAACCATCAACAACTCCTCTAAATGACCTCTTATTTGCCTTCAAATACAAAGAAAATAACTAAAAACATAGCCACAAATATCATATGATGTTATATCATTATAAACCATAAACAATTGTTTTAATACTCTTCTAATTTGGATTCAAACATTACTAAAAAATGACTAAAGAATATGCGAAAAATAACAAAGATGACATGTCATCAATTACCTCCTAGTGTCTCATCTTCCTAACCACCCCAAACTGCTGCATAGACACCTGAAACAACATCTAAAAACTATTCCATAACTGTGTATCTTCAGCCAACGACTCTGTCAAAATGACCTTAGAAGACCATTACCAACTCCTTTTAAACACCTTTGAGGAGCCACTCAGAAGCTGCACTTACTGTACCACGATATATATTTTTTCCTTCTAACAGTGCACTTGTCTATATATCTACCATATGAAATTGACACGGATTTTTGTACTAAATCTGTCTCAATTTCATGGAAATTTCAATTTTAAGAGTGTTTGTAATATGATTAATAGAAGTGCTTCATTGTGTGGTAAATTGTTAATATAAAGCATAAGAATATCAATATTTTACTATGTGTTGTAAAAAAAATTGTTGAAGATCCTACACCATTTTTTGTGTGTAAAAGGTAGGTTTAAATATGATACTCGCCCATGCAAATATGCCTCATTTAAGTTTTGGTCCCTGTAAAAAAAAAATTTGTTTTTGATTCCTGCAAAATTTTTTGTTTTTTAAAATGGTCCCTGGAGGGACGATTTTAAAAAACAAAATTTTTTGCAGAGACCTGTTTAAAAAACAAAATATTTTGAGGGACCAAAAACTACAAAATGGATCCAGTCATCATGTGCCACGTATACAAATCATCACAAAAATGGGGTCAGAGACTATTTTAAAAAACAAAAAATTTTGCAGGGACCAAAAACAAATTTTTTTTTTACAGGGATCAAAACTTAAACGAGGCATATTTGCTGGGACGAATGTAATATTTAAGCCTAAAAAGTATCCAAATTATGGTGGTTATAACTGCCATAATTTCTGTAAATTTTTAGCAAAATAGTCAAAATTGTGGCGGTTTAAACTGTCATTTTTAAACTATGTTTTTCTTTTTTTGAAGGAATTTTAAACTATGTTAAAAGCGGCGGTTTTCATGGAAGCTACCTAAAAATCACCGTTTTAAACCTTAAAAAAAAATTACAATGTTATTGGAAACATCAATTTTATTTAGTGTGGCACCCAATTTTTTTTTTTTTTTTTACAAGAAGAAACTTATTGCATTTCATTCATAATAATAGTAGAGATACAAGATGAAATCCTAATATGAATATGGAATTAGCATGACGCAAAGTCACTATAGCAAAACTATGAGCGGTTTCGTTCGCTTGTCTCTAAATAAACCTAACATCAGAGGTTACTAAATCAGAAGCTAACAGGCGTCTATAATCATTGATTACTGCACTAAAGTTAGAGACACCACTTTTACTACGATAAAGACTTTCTACCACAGTTCTGTAATCAAGCTCAAAGTCCACATCACCCAACTGCAGATCGCGAACCCAGTACATGGCTGATAATAAACCTAAAACCTCACCCAAATCCACATCAAGGAGCGAAGTCATCCATTCAGTTTTGGCTAACACATAACAACCTTCATCATCTTGAATACACACCAATGCCAACTCGATTCCGAGCTTGAAATACACACCCAAAAGTGTTAGAATGTGGTCGATTAAGTTATAGAAATAATCGGTTTTTTTTTGTCAACATACCGTAACGTAAGTGGCAGATACTTGGACCCTTAATAATTTGGTTTAGGATTTGATCTCAAATTGATGCCTATGATGAAACATTTCTTGAAAGGGGTGAACTCTTCAAATAAATATCTGTTACCTTAAGGACGTTAGTCTTTGTAGTTGTACACGGGGTCACCTTTAACTTTAAAAAATAACCCTTTTTTTTGGTAGTGAACTATCTAAACTCCAATCTAGAGGATAAAGTTAATTTTAAAAAGGAAAAGTAATTTTACACATCATGGATATCAAAATGTTTGTGCATGTCATTCATGCCACCTTAAGGATGTTTATTCGTTTGATTAGCTTTTGCTTCCATACGTTGTATTTTCATACTGTTTTTATATCTATGTTGTAATATCTGTTTGGTTTGATTTTGTGGTTTTAAGGTCAAGTTTATATCCCCCAGCATTTTGTATTTCCTCATTATTTTATGTTTTTCTTTGCTAAAAAAAATAAAATTCTCATATTCCCTCTTACTTGGAGGAATCTCTAAAAAACTTCACCATATCATCTCTTATATGTAATTGTGTTAATTAAGTAAACGATCTCCTTAAAAACTTAGAATTTCGTTTTTAGTCCTACAAAAACTCGCACCTTTTAATCAATGTAACATTTTTAGGGAACAAAAACGTTGACGGAAAACTTTTACAGAAACTAAAAATGCTAATACAAAATTTTATAGGCATTAAAAATGCTAACGAATTTTTTTGCAGAGACTAAAAAGTGGGAAATTTTTTTATAAGACTAAAAGTAAAATTATAGATATTTATAAGACCTTTTATTTAATAAACTCCTTTGTAATTTGGTTCCAAATTTTATATTGAAAGTTGACTTTTCATTAAGATTCAAAGAAACAAAAATAATGAGAAATTTAAAGAAGAAAAACGTAAAATACCTCTCCAATGTTGTCTCGATTAACTTCATGACGAGAATATTAGAAAGAGATCTTATTTTTTTCATCACCAATTTCTGTTGCTAATTTTATTTTTCCAGTAGTGCAGTGAACTTTACTTGATACATACTAATTTGTCCCACATACAGAGATACATTATGAGATGGTACACATATTGAAAGGTTTTAGTCCGTATCTATAATTTATAGCTTAATCAATTCTCTAACTTAATTCCAACTCCTGCCAACCTCTAGATTGAACAAAAAAGGACTTATTTTTTTAAGTAGTTGAAGGCAACAATGGCAAGGATGGAACTTATTCATCAAACTTGTATTAATTGGTCCACCTATGAACTCATTCACGTGGATAGCCTCCTTTATATTAATCTCATCTTTCAACCATTGCTAGTTTTCTTATCAATAAAGAAAGAAACGGTTTGGTTTCACAGATCATGCTAAATCAATTAGGCTAACATGTTACATGCTCCTACAAACACATAATTTTTGTGTCACAAAATGTGAATGTGAATGGATAGGGTAGATAGAGTCATAGAGATAAGAGGGTCAACATTTAGATAACGAAATTGACACATGATGATTTTTATTTTTTTTAAAGGAGGGTAGTTGATTTTTTTTTTTGTTAACATTGTCATTTGTTTTTAAATTTAGAATTTTTTTAATAGTACTTCTTCAGTTATAAGAACAAAGGGCTAATTCTCTCTCAAAAAAAAAAAAGAACAAATGGCTAATTAGAGACAGATTTTAAAAAATAATTAACAACTTTATGAAATCGACAATCTAGGAGACTAATCTCTCGAGTTTTGTGGAGGCAAAATAGACGGCAAACTTTCGATAAGAGTTTTAACAGTGCTGCATGTCCAATACTAAATTTTAAATATAAGAGACCGGTATATTCTCATCTAAACGCTCTCGAGTATTTTGTCCTATAAAGTTTGTCTCTTCTAATCTATTTTTTTTCATATATATAATAAAAACAAAAATCAAAAGGAGCACATAGTATATATAAAAATATCCCACTAATGTATAAATGGGGGTCGGTTTAAAATTAAATGTATCAACCAACATCTAGCTGTTCTCATTAAATGCTTGATATAATGGTTTAAACTTACTACTCTCAAACCTCAACAAACATCTTGTCTCCAAAATTTCCTTTGAGAATTGTGCTCCCAAACAATGAACACTGCTCACAAAGAATGTGTTGATTTTGTGGTCATCCTTTGTATCAGTCCTAAAAAAATATTATCTCTTTGATCCAATCACTTCTTATATTTCATTTCATTCCAAGAAAACAGTTGAAAAATCTTTATTATTATAAACAAACAAGTTCTTTTTGCATGTGTCATCTTAAACCTTTATCTTCATTCATTCAATCATCTTCTTTTTCAGTCAAAAATTCTCATCACATTTCCCAAATCATACATTTCTAATTTCACCACCATTCACACTTTTCTTCTCCTTTTAGTACTATATATATCCTTTTTTCTCTCTATAACAAACTATTCCTCACACACACTCTTTCTATTTTCCCCTCGAAATTCTCTTTTCTTTTTGTATTTTTCTTCATTTTAATTAATACCAAAATGCTTAACTTTTTATAATCAAACCCTTCATCTTTTAATACCCTTTTAGATAAATTTGAAAACTTGATAAAAAAATCAAGCAATGGAGATAGAACAAAGTTACAAACCAAGTTCATTAGGAAATGACGTACCATCAAATTTACCATCTTTGAGTCCATTGAGTGAAACCCTATGGAGAGAAAAGGCAAAACCAGAATGTGTTGATTTTGTGGTCATCCTTTGTATCAGTCCTAAAAAAATATTGTCTCTTTGATCCAATCACTTCTTATATTTCATTTCATTCCAAGAAAACAATTGAAAAACCTTTATTATTATAAACAAACAAGTTCTTTTTGCATGTGTCATCTTAAACCTTTATCTTCATTCATTCAATCATCTTCTTTTTCAGTCAAAAATTCTCATCACATTTCCCAAATCATACATTTCTAATTTCACCACCATTCACACTTTTCTTCTCCTTTTAGTACTATATATATCCTTTTTTCTCTCTATAACAAACTATTCCTCACACACACTCTTTCTATTTTCCCCTCGAAATTCTCTTTTCTTTTTGTATTTTTCTTCATTTTAATTAATACCAAAATGCTTAACTTTTTATAATCAAACCCTTCATCTTTTAATACCCTTTTAGATAAATTTGAAAACTTGATAAAAAAATCAAGCAATGGAGATAGAACAAAGTTACAAACCAAGTTCATTAGGAAATGAAGTACCATCAAATTTACCATCTTTGAGTCCATTGAGTGAAACCCTATGGAGAGAAAAAGCAAAACCAGATATCATTGGTGATGTTTCAGCAAGATTAACATGGAAAGATTTAACTGTTATGGTAACCCTAAGCAATGGTGAAATACAAAATGTTCTTGAGAATTTAACTGGTTATGCTGAACCAGGTTATTTCACCGCTCTTATGGGACCTTCTGGTTCTGGAAAATCAACTCTTCTTGATGCACTTTCTAGTCGTTTAGCTTCTAATGCTTTTCTTTCTGGTACTATTCTTCTCAATGGTCGCAAAGAAAAGTTATCTTTTGGAACTGCTGTGAGTATATTTTTCTCTCTCTAATTTTTGTTTCATATGAAGCACAGACACTCTCAGATTAGACGTGTTTCAGTATCGGACATACATCGTGTCCGATATCGATACAAAGACTGACACATGTAATTATTAACAATGTCGCATGTCAGTGTTTGGTGTTCATATCCGTGTTTCATAGTTTCTGATTTACTATATTCTTATTCTTTATTCTTGATTCTTTTTCATATACATGTTTGTGTCTATTTTTTTTTTCTTCTGAAAATAGAGTAACTTTATACTTGTACGTTTGTTTTCATTGTTTCCTTTAGATTATGTTTGATTTTGAACTTTTGGATGATATCTAATTACTCTGTTTATTTTGGTACAACTATAATTACTCTGTTTTATTACTTATTAACTAGTCATATTTGTGTTTTTTAGATTTTGTTTGGTTTAGAAGTTCAAGCAATATTTGTGTGATCATAAAGATTTGGACATTTTATTTATAAAAATGCAAATCATATAATTAGTTCATCGAATTTATTGATTATATAAAAAAATGATTTTATAAATCAACTATCCAACTCTATAGTAGCACATGGACACCAAATACCACTTGCAAGAATTTTAATGCTACAACATCAAAAAAATGGAAAACATTTTAAAAAATAACTACTATTTCATCAGATCACTCTGACAAGAGTTTTAACATTGTCGTATCAAAGCATGATTCGAAATACTCTGACAAGAGTTTTAACGTTGTCGTATCAAAGTATGATTCAAACTCAAGATTATTTTGATTCAAAAAACAAAACTCAAGATTATTAGTCAGGTTAGAAAAAAAATAATGAAAATATTAAATAAGTTTTCTTTAGATTATAATATATTAATTATATATTTCTCATTAAAAAAGTTTATAACTTGATTATTAGGAAAAATCATAAGACATTTCAAGTAAAAAAAGCTTAAGACACTAGTTAGTGAGGTGAAGTAATTAAACCTAAATGGAATTACCCTAAACTAAAAAATAATTTTTGTCCATATGTTATATTTTAGTAATTACCTACCCTTAACCTAATCTTTCTATTTTCCCATTAAATCCAAAAATATGTAACTATTGTCTAACATTACTCTACACATTTTCTCCAAACTATAGGCCTATGTGACACAAGATGACAACTTGATTGGCACATTAACAGTAAGAGAAACAATATGGTATTCAGCTAGGTTAAGATTACCAGATAAAATGTCAAGATCAGATAAAAGAGCATTAGTTGAAAGCACAATTGTTGCAATGGGTCTTCAAGATTGTGCCGACACAGTTATTGGTAATTGGCATTTACGTGGGATAAGTGGTGGTGAAAAAAGAAGAGTTAGTATTGCATTGGAAATATTGATGAGACCTAGATTGCTTTTCCTTGATGAACCAACCAGTGGACTTGACAGGTTGTTACATATCACTGTTTTTGCATTTATTATCTTTGTCTAAAGTTTATTTTGTTGGTGTATAATAACATGATTTTAATGACTAGTTTGATTCCCCACATAAATTCATCTAACTGCCAACTATGAACTATATTCCTACTTGCCTCCTTCATTATTATTTTTATGAATAATTTTGACATGTATTAAAAAAATATAGTGTACTTATAGTGTTTTTTTTAATTTTTAAAATTGATGTAAATAAAAGGACTTATTCTTTAAATTAAATAAATTTTAGCATTACCTATTTAATTAAATAAAAAAACACGTTTATTCTATGATTAATTGTGTTTTTATTATAAAATTTTATGATTTAGGTGAAGGATAAATCGAGACAATAATTAAAAATGCATGTTTTTTCATTTTTTTTTGGTTTTTCTTTATTTTTTTATTTAGCATTGTTAGTTTTTGGGAGTTAGTCATTGATTAATGTTTCTATTTAGGTGTATTTGTTGGACCATTTCTTATAAAATTGATAAATGTCTGTATAATTGTAGAAATGAAAAAAGTGGACGCATTAAATGATGGTCCCAAGCCCATCTTTCTACATTATTGATTGATATTTTGTGAAGTAAAAATGATTATCTCTTGAAAATTCTTATTGATATTTTGTAAACTAATGATTTATTGAAGTTCACCACGTTTCTATAAAATGATACATGATTGTAGAAATGCACTATATAGGATCGAAAAAATAATAATCTGTTTTTATCCGAAAATAACCAAACAGACTTGTAGGGTTGGAAAAAGTTCCTCCAAATTCTTTTATGTCTCTACAAAATAAAATCATGTAAATCAAAATCTTCTAACATCAATAATTTGTTTTTAAAAAAGAGAAGCATTTTTTAGGAAAAAAATCAACTTAGAATTTATGTCTTTTGTCTTTTTGATGTTTTAGATAGTCATAACATAAATTAACTTGAAATGATGGTAAAAGATAAGACTTGAACCAAAAATCTCAGGTTCAAGCTTCGCTAATGCCATTGTAGGGTTTAAATGAAGATAAATGTAAATATCTTTATATGTATTTTTTGAACCGTTTAGTCTTCTTGCCTTGGACTAGGGGATCCCCACCCTAAATTTTTACGTTAGCTCATAGTCATAACATAAATTTATGTGTACCACCCTTCTATGATTTTCTCAAGTCACTCCTTCAAACTTTTTTTTTTCATATGTCACAAATTGATCAAATTAGTAAAGAAGAAACTGTAAATTTTTGCTGAATTAATGTCTTGTTTAATTTGTTGGAATTATGCTTTTATGGCAGTGCTTCAGCTTTCTTTGTGACTCAAACACTACGTGCATTGGCAAGGGATGGAAGAACAGTGATAGCTTCTATTCATCAACCTAGCAGTGAAGTGTTTGAACTATTTGACCAATTGTATTTGCTTTCTGGTGGCAAAACTGTTTATTTTGGCCAAGCCTCAGATGCATATGAGGTGATAAGCTCACACCCAAGTTATATCTTTTAATAAATTTAAATCGGTTATTTTGATCCTTAAATATGCGTTATGCTATGACAATAATATTTGAATATGTTAAAAATTACAAAAACATGTTTAAAGACACTTTTGTAAGTCAATGGACCTCGAATGCGTCTTTTGTTTATTAGTTTAATTCTCAAACGTGTTTTTCTCAAATTCATAGATAAAGATACTAACAAAAGACGACTTAAAAATATTTTTGTAATTTCAATATATAGAAGGCCGATAGTAGTGACACTATCTCACACATTTAGAGATAAAAAAAATGACCATTTACTATTTTTTTTTTGTATTATTCATGCAAAATTCTTTAAGTATACTATGATTAAAGAAGAAATAAAACTTTTTAATGATTTTTAAATGATATTTGTTTGCAGTTCTTTGCACAAGCTGGATTTCCATGCCCTGCTTTGAGGAACCCTTCTGATCATTTCCTTAGATGTATCAATTCTGACTTTGATAAGGTCAAAGCCACTCTTAAAGGGTCCATGAAATTGAGGGTATTGCTCTTTTCTTCTTTATGCTCCATATTCCTTTTGAATTTTTACACTTCTATTTAGTCAATAATTAAGAAATCTAATTATTTAGTTGAGTTTAATTGTAATACATTGTCATTCATAAAAGAATATTTATATTGACAAATATATATGGATTAAATCCTTTTTATTTTGGTTGTAAAGTTCTTTTTTTGAAATATTGGACTTGTTTTTTTTCTTCTTCTAAGCAGTAGTGTTTTTCTTTTTATTAATTTCATTATATGTGACAACATTGATTTCAATTTTTTAGCATGAACTTTTCAATTTTCATCAGCTTCTACATGTTTGTTACTCCTAATTTTTTTTGGCAATTTTTAAATTGAAATATTGTTCTATCAGTTTGAGGCAAGTGATGACCCTCTAGACAAGATCACTACTGCTGAAGCAATCAGAACACTTATTGAACACTACCGGACTTCTCAACACTCTTATGCTGCAAGACAAAAAGTTGATGACATATCCAAAGTTGTAAGTACTTTACAATTATAAAAACTTTGAATGAAAAATAAATTAAATCAGAATTTTAGTGTCCGTTAGTTTGGGGTGGAAATAGGTCAGGCTGACTTTCAGGGGCCTACGACTCAGCCTACTTAAAACCCTGGCTTGTTTATTTATGTATTTATTTTTTTAAAACTCAGTATCCGATACAAAGATCGACTAATCCGAGAAGACTAATCCCACCGGTCACTTGCTGGGGCCACATTTAAAGCCTATGGACTTGCCTACCGAAATTGGCACTAGAGGGAATCAAACCTGAAACTTTGAGTGGAGCACACTCCAACTTTTTTAAACACATTAATTTAGTCCTTCAAATTCACGAAATAACACTTTAGTCCCTTAAATTGAACAAAGCTAGTCATCTTAGTAATTTTCCAAATTCTGCAGCACAATTTCAATTTCTGTCTATCTTGATGCAACAAATTACTATTCAAGTCGATATATAATTCTTTCATTGGTTTCGACACATGTCTTACAAGTGTCATACGAAGTTAGACACCGACAGATGTTGTATATTGTCCCACGCCTAATCCTAGAGGGGTCTATTTTTCGTAGTTCAAAACTTATAAGACAAAATTTCTATTTCGCAAGTTTCGAAGGACTAAATTGCTGAAATTTTCCAATTTCAAATAGCGAAATGCTGATTCACTAAAATAAAATAAGCAGTTCTATGAAATTGAGAATCCTATATTTTCTCTATTTTCTCTCAATTAGATGAGTTTTCACATATTGTATGCAGAGAGGGACAGTGCTTGAAGCAGGAGGAAGTGAAGCAAGTTTCTTGTTGCAATGTTACATATTAACCAAACGTTCATTCATTAACATGTCAAGGGACTTTGGTTACTATTGGCTTAGGCTTGTAATCTACATTGTTGTCACTATCTGCATTGGAACCATTTACTTGAATGTTGGAACTGGGTACAACTCAATTCTGGTACATTCTTTTTATAATCCTAGAGAAATTCAAAGTTGTAAAGTATCTTTTTCATTCTTGCAAATATATCTGTTTTTTTGTTTTTATTTTAGTTCTTATAAAAAAAATATTTGGTTTTGGTTCCTGAAATGTGGAATGATTTACTATTGTCCATTGTTATTTTGTTTAATTCATTTTTTTTTACAAGTATTTTGTTTAATTCATGTAATGTAATATTTGTTCATATTGAAATTAGTTCTTATAAGATCGATATTTCTCTTGTTTTCTTCCTTCCAGGCTAGGGGTTCATGTGCATCTTTTGTGTTTGGATTTGTCACCTTCATGTCAATTGGTGGATTCCCTTCGTTTGTTGAAGATATGAAGGTACAATTTTGTGCCTTTTGCATCATTTTCTGTAGATCCTTAAATTATTTGAGAATTTTTTAAAAGACACCCTGAATGTTTTGAATAACATATGATAAAGTCTCCCATAAGTTTTAAAATAGTTTTAATTAAACCCCTAAAATTTTAAATAATTTGTGTTTTGGTCCCTAAATTTAGAAACTTGATTGAAAATAATTTAAAAGTTTATTAGGGGCTTTACTTTAAAGCTTTTTATTTCAATGACTAATTCCAATTTAGTTAAAAATTCAGTGATTTTCGTTTTACGGAAATATTTAAAAATTCCAAAATAATTCATGACTTGTTGAGTAATTAAACATATTATTATTGTTGTTGTTGTTGTTGTTAAACTTAGTATAATATCATATTTTGATGATCTATTTCAATTACAGGTTTTTCAAAGGGAGAGGCTAAATGGACACTATGGTGTATCTGCATTTGTTATTAGCAACACATTATCTGCAACACCATTCCTCATATTAATCACTTTTCTCTCTGGAACAATTTGTTACTTCATGGTTAACCTACATCCTGGATTTTCTCATTACGTTTTCTTTGTGCTGTGCCTTTATGCAAGTGTCACAGTTGTTGAAAGCTTAATGATGGCAATTGCTAGTATTGTTCCTAACTTCCTCATGGGCATTATCATTGGAGCAGGAATTCAAGTATGCACCTAACTATAATCTAAGCACCATATGCATTAATTTACATCCATTAGCTTACAAATTTCCATATTTTTGTTTAATTATATAAATTTCTAGTTGTTCTGGTACACAAAATTCCACATTGTTTAGGAATCGAGACTAAGAATAGTTTATAAAGAACACTAACACTTCTATACATTATGAGGCGCCTTTTACAAATGACAAAACCGCAAGGCTTACACAAAAGTCAAAGTGGACAATACTTTGGTTAGTGGTATGGTGTAGGGGTAGATGGATTCTCCCGCATCCGACCGAACCTGCCTGTTGTCCACCCCGACTATGGTGGACTTTAGAATTGATCATTGATGCTTTCTAATAGACGGAAAAAAGTCTTGCATTGTTTGGGAATTAACGCTAAGTTTAGTTTATAATCAATTGCTATCCTCCATTACCAATCGAAGAATTTTTTACAAAGGATATAACTAACTGCGAGTCTTGTAACATAAAGTGAACAGTACCACAAAAAAGTAGTGTAGGGGTATTGACGTCGATTTTAAATTGTTGCCACAACAATATTTACTATTGCATTGGATTGCAATTTTGAAACGACTTAGGTCCCAAATTTCAACAGCAGTCAAACGTGGTTGATGCAACCTTAATTGTGATATTTAAAATTGTTGATAGTGATTATACTAAATGACATTCTACTAATTGCATGTAATGCTACATACCATGTTACAAACAAACATTTACCAAGTGTTTTGTTACAAAATCCACACTTGTTATGATACCTTTTAATTATTTTTTTGATTACTACTTTCCAAATTTCAGGGTATCTTCATGTTGGTCTCTGGCTACTTTAGGCTCCCACATGATATCCCAAAGCCTGTTTGGCGTTATCCAATGTCATACATCAGTTTCCACTATTGGGCATTGCAGGTAACAAAATTAACACAAGTAAAATGTTTGAAAGACATGTGCTACAATTGCAATTTGACATTATTGTTTATTTATCATTGATAAATCTTGTTATACAACAATGTGACGAAATTTGATCAATCTTATTTTTTCCACACATTTTAAATTAATTTTGTGATTTTTTTTTATTTAAAATTGTTCTTCTCCGTGGGTAACAACAAGTTCGATGATAAAATGATTGTTTTTTCAGGGCCAATACCAGAACGATCTTAGGGGTTTGTTATTCGACGGTGAAACACCTGATATGCCAAAGATACCTGGCGAATACATCTTGGAGTACGTATTCCAAATCACTGTGACCAGATCAAAATGGATAGATTTATCGGTCATCTTAAGCATGATTGTCATATATCGCATTATCTTCTTCGTCATGATCAAGGTCAATGAGGATGTTACTCCATGGGTTAGAGGGTATCTTGCTAGGAGAAGAATTCAACAGAAGAGTGGAGCTCAAAATACAACTATTGCACCTGATGTTCTCACTCAGTCTCCATCTTTGAGAAACTACATTTCTAATCAAAATAGGAATTAGTCCTCTTTTGATGATATTTCACTTGAAATTTGTCATGGAATTTTTTATCTATCTCTTTTTGAATAATTAAATGGTTGATTAAGATTTATAAAGAGAGATAGATATTAAAATTTCAAATGATAAATTATAATGTGAAATTTCAATTGGGGTATATTTCCTTGAAGACTGAAGCTTTTATTTCAAAATAGGATTAGCTATATATATATAACTATAATTTTATCATTTTCATTGGTGTGTTTAGACTTTAACAATGTTGATATATATGAAATTTGGAGTGTTTAATGATTTCTTCCTTTGTAGTTTTTTTGACCCAATTTTCGATATATACTTTACTACCGTCCAAAATTTCAATTCTTATTTGATGGATCAAACATCAGTTCACAAAAAACTGATTAGAATTCCTTAAAAAAAACCCTGATTAGAATTAGCAGTGCCTGGTAAACATTTTATGTAACAAAACTCAAATGTTGCTTTGAGAAACATTTTTTATTTTTTATTTTTTTTGGTCAAGAGAAACATTTATTATTTATTTGAGTAAAAACAAATCATTTCTGAGCAAAAAGATTAAATATTTTTGTCATGATTTTGAATGTAAGACCCTTGAAATTTTCTATGTAGCCATTTCATAAAATTACTGTTTGTGATTTTTTTCTTTTGGTCAAATTGTATAGTTCTAAATATTTTAAAAGTAATCAAAATATTGAGCATAACCTACATGTAGTTTTTGTGATTAGCAACATTTTTACCATCAAAAAATAATTCAAAAAACATCTTGTTTATAATCTGTAGTTTATGGTACAACTGAATAATAAACTGTAGTTTGTAGTCCACTTTTTGAAATCATTTTTGAATTACAAGTTTATATAATTTCAAAAGTGTTGTTTTGTTGTTTCAGTCCTAAAGAGACATTTTTTTTTAAAAGACAGTTTACACATTTTCAAAAATTATAAAAATAAAACCCTACTTCTCTGTGAGGGGAACAACAAAAACAACATTCAAAACATTTAATCTCTATTTCGTCCTCTGAAAAATATTCATTTAAAATAAATGTCTCAACTTACGATGTGTCAAAGTGTGGTTAAAGGAAGTGGGAATGTTGGGCAACATAGTTTCAATTTCAACTTTCAAATAAGGGGTAGTATTGTTTTTGCTCATTTCCATGCCAACGTGAGTTAACTCACGCTGAAAAATGTCCTATGTTAGTTAACTTACATTGAAAATAGCTGAATATGAGTTAACTCACATTTGACATTTTTAGAGGAATGAGTAATTTTAAATGGGAGAAGATCAACTCTCGAACTTAAAAGAGGTTCATAATAAGCACATGTGAAATTTTCCCACACTCTTCTTGAGTGTCTCTCCTAAATATATTATGAATTCTGCTCTTCCCCCAACACATTTTGCTCGCGTCCAATTGGAATACCGAAAATACCCTTACGTTAGTTAAGTAACACATGTGTTAAAATTTGTGCATCTTAACATGCGCTGCACAACTTAACTCACGCAAGAATTAACACTTGTGTGAGTTAACTCACACTGGGAATTAACACTTGTGTGAGTTAAGTCACGCTGCGTGAGTTAACTCACGCAGGGGTATTCTGGGAAATTCAGTTGGACGCGAGCAAAATGTGTTGGGAGAAGAGCAGAATTTCGTATGATGCTGTGACTGTTTTAGACGCGGATGACATTGCAGCACAGACAACCCCACATATATTACCTGATCAGCCTCCCTTTCTTGGAGGACCTCTTGATACATCTCTGTTGTCCTCTTATGCCGAACATGTTGCATTGCCGCTTTGGTATAATTCAAATAACGTAAGTGTTACTTTTAATTGTCTAAAATTATCATATGCAATACTTATTAAATATTATATCAACATATTATATTTTTTTATGTTTTAAATTGGTGCGTGTAATTAAAATTTAAATTGGCGCGCGAAATTTAATTTTAAAATGCCGCGCGTAATATAAATTTAAATTACATGTGTGTGCCAATTTAAATGTTTTAATTTTTTTTATAAATGTGTTATGTCTTTTTTTAAAATGTTTACAATGTTTATGTTGTTTTAAATGTTTTTTTTATTTCAGATTCGTAAGAAGCGTAAAGTAAAACCCATTAATCATGGAGCTAAGATTTTGGATCTCGACGTCCACATCATAATCAGAATTGGTTTTGGGGTCCGCTGAGGGCGAGCGGGCTACATGATTTGGTTTACACAGGCTACGACAATGTGCCTCATGCTTTGTTTATGACTTTATGCGAGAGCTGACATACCGAGACTAGCAGTTTTCACTTTCCTATGGGGAAGATGACCATTACATTGGATGATGTCGCATGTCTGTTGCATATTCCCATTGAAGGGATCATGTTGAGACATCCAAAGAAGGTGTCTCGGGCTGATGGAGTGGAGCTGATGGTGAGACACTTAGGTGTGACACATGCTGTTGCTGTGAAAAATTGCAATGATGAGTACGATGTTTACATTAGTTATAAGGCGCTTAGGAAGTATTATGAGGACTATCTCGATGCTGCTACCAAATTGTCGGCTGCACAGACCCCAGAGGATGTACATGAGAGGGGAAGGGTTAGGACTGCTTGTGAGAAGTGTTACCACCTGTACTTGGTTGGATGCTTGTTGTTTGCTGATAAAAGCAACAAACACATCGAGTTGATATATTTGACGACCATGGAGGACTACGCGGGGATGTGTAATTATTCTTGGGCAGGGATGACATTGGCATACCTATATCACTGTCTATCTGAGGTCTCTTTGTTTGGAGGCAAAGCTATTGAGGGAAACATTACACTGCTCATGGTAATAAATTGTCACTTTTAAACTTTAACACTTTTTTTTTGTTTTTTTTTCTTTCCGGGTAATAACTTATAAATGTGATTTTTTTGGTTTGTGCAAGGATGGTTTTGGCTCATTTTCCTAGTTTTTTCAGTGTTGATGATATATAATCCAGACTATATCCCAAACTATCCGTTTGCGGCCAAATGGGCGATACAGAGGGGTCAAGGAGAGGGGTCGACATACCACTTATTGCTTGATAAATTGGGGTTTGATGACGTTACCTGGAGGCTGTACGAAGAGCACATGGAGATCTAGAATTTTGAAAAAATATGTTGGTATTCAGGCTGGATCACGTGTGGTTTTGAAAAGGTGTATCGTCACTTGCCTAAGAGAGTTAAACGGCAGTGCGGATACGTGCACGACGTCCCTAGACATCCGACAAATGTTGTTCAGGTGCGAGATACTCATGTTGTCCAAGGTTTCATTGACTTCCGTACTCACACGATTAAGGAAGATGGTTGGGGTGAGCCGTCAAGAGAGACACCATGGCGGATGGAGGATGACTATATGCTATGGTACAATAGGGTGTCTCACATTCAGATTTTGCCACCTATTCTGAGATCTCCTCCGAGGCCAGCAAATGAGGAGCATATCATTGCACACCAGTGGGAGCAATATCAGGCAAAAGGCTTGCCTGATACCTATGAGATGATTAATGGTGATGTTGCCTATTCTGATGAGCAGTTGGGTCAGTAGATGATGAGTCCTGAGCAATGGTACGCGACCATGCGCCATGCTAGGGACTAGATAACACTGATATTTACCAGGAGGCGAGGCCAGAGGCCAATGAGGCAGCATGCCGAGCAGCAATAGGACGAGTAAGAGGGATGGGTTGATGTTTAGGAGTTGTTTTTAGTTTTCATGACATTTGTAGGTTTATTGTTAATTTCATGACATTTGTTAGTTTCCCTTTAATTTAATGACATATTATCGTATTTTGAATGTTTAATGATGTTGGTAATGTAATTGATGTTTGTTTATTAAATGATGTTGCCCTTTGCGATTTAGTATCAAAACAAGGTTATGTTTTGGTTAGAAACACATAACACAATGTGTTAAAACATATTACAGGTTTGTTTCATAAGCTTCTGCCAATGCAAACCTTCAGAGGCGCATCAGCAGTTAATTGTCGAGGAAAATAAAACTAACCGTGGTTAAGTGCTAAGGAATTCATAACCGGTGGCAGTTAACTACCGAAAGACATTTGCACCTTTTACTGGTGTTTTTCAGCCCTCTTATGTGTATGAATAACATATTTCCTCTTATTTTTGGTCGAGAATTCACTTTTGAGTGGAGAAAAAAAAAATCTTTTTGGACATGTACAAAGTACTCATGGAGTCTTTCTTTTCCCGCCATTCTCTCTTTCACTACCCTCCTGATTTTTCAAAATACCCTCGTTCAAATTATATAATCTGAATTCCACTTTGGTGTATTTCGAATTATATAATCTGGATCATGTTTAACCAGTTTTTTAAAAATAGTTGCATAAATTATTAAAATGATAGAAATGAAACAAATGACAAAAAAGAGCATAAATTTAAAGAGACATGATACAAATTATCAATAATTGAACATATATTATTTGATCAATAATTTATAATAGATTTACATTAACATAATGCTTATTACAACAAAATATTACACAACAAATACTAAATCAATAGTACAAGAAGATGAAGGGGGAATGAGTGAAAGATTTGTCAACCCTCTCGCACATCCTTAGGGGAGAGAGGTTGTGAATACAAGATGACAAAGAGGGAGAAAGAGACTTTGATGAGAAACCTCAAATCCGGACAGATCACATATCCATACTAATCTTTGGTGCAAATTTGGAAAGTGGACCATCACACATTGACCATTCATACTATTTCTAAAAGATGACATGAACATTTTTATGAATGACCAACGATGGAACATTGACATCACAAACTACTCAGACGAAATGTATGAAACAAAAGAAGAGAATGTGAGTTGGAAACATAATTTGTGAAGAATGAGTTGATATATATAGGGACAATGCATACATAGAGTGCAACAACCTGACAAGGGAAGTGAAAAACGTGGTCAATCATGATGACGAGTCAAGAGAAAAAAACATATGTTAAATGAGTCTGGAACCAACCGGACTTGCTGACTAAGCCCCCATCCATATTCTGACATATTTTAGATTATATAATTCAAACCATTCAAACAATATTTTGGATTATATAATCTGAATGTGTCACATAATGTGTTAAAATTTGTACTTTAAATGGTTTGAGATGTTTTAGATTTAATAATCTGAGTTAATTAAGCACATGATTTTTATGTGGTCAACATCGCACCGACCATTTTTGTGGTTCATGATGCACAAAAATTTCTATACATTAGGGTGTTTGGTTCATTTGCAAATCACACCATAGAACCATGCACACTTATCCAATTGATGTAAACACATAGTTAGTTGTAGTTTACTACAACGAGAGGAAATCTAATCTGTTTAGGGTCTATGTTGATGTCACACTGTTTGGCTTGAAGAACCAGCTGGATCAAATTAATGATCGTTTCTACCACAAAGACACAAATTAGAGGGTGAATGGTGTTGTGAAACATCGTCCGTACATAGACTTAAATGGAAGTGTCTTGTTGTCCCAGATGAACCTCTGAAACAACGATGACGTGAGAACCATGTTATCTATATTTGGTTAGCATGTTTGAAGAGACTGATCAAGTTATACGCTTCTTTGGTTATATCTTTGCAAGATATTCGAGAAAGTTTGATTCGGCCAAAGACCTACAAAGAAATAAGCCTCGCATGGATAGACCAATTGAAGATTTAAGTTTGGCTAATCCATAATCTTGAATGTGTTTTATTATATTGTTTTATGTTTATTGAAATTATGTGGTTAAAATTGTTTTGTTTAATGTATGTTGTTGTTGTAGACCATAATTTAACGCCATTTTTAAAAAAATTTATTGTGTTCATGATTCAGATTATATAATTCGAACCAATTTGAACCATGTTAAACCCTTCAAACTTCATGTTCCAACACAGTCTGGGAAAGGTTCAAATTATATTATGCAAAATATTCTAAGAACTTTTTTGGATTATATAATCTAAACCATCTCAGAATATGGACTGTGGCGTTATAAGCAATATTTGGACGATTTGTGGTGTGTTTAATGCATTTTTGGCATGTTTGGTTCATTTTACACGTTTCCTTCGACAATAGTTATAGTTTAGGAACGTTTTGTGACTATAAATAGCCTTGCATTCTTCAACATTTTCATTCACTTTTCATTCTTTTCACAATTTTCTTTCTTAAATTTTATTTATAGTAGGCTAAAAAAACCTATCGGTTTAACAAATGTAATGTTGATGCATATTTTTTAGTACTTGATTTATGTTAGAGAGGAATGATTATGGCGATTTTGGCTTGCAATTCGGTGGATTCAAGAACTAAACTTAACTTATGTTATCTTTTGAATTGGACTAAAAAATTGTGGTTATCTTGAAAAAAACAATACCATTCATAGAGTTTACTGATAGTCAAGCTAATACCTTACAAGAGTGACTGAGTGAACATATATATATATATATATGTTCTTTAAACTGATCTAAATTGTATTGCTTTATGTATTTAATTTTTTTACCAGCAGATGTTAATTTACTAGTTATTATGTTAGTGTTTTCTTCTTCACCAAATTTAAGGATTCCTATGATGCCTCACACACCTTGCCCAAATGTTAATCTACCAGTTATTTGAACCCTTAGCTCAATTGATCAATATTTGAGGTATATAAACCTTTTATAATAAAAATTTATTAAGTTTAAAATGCAATAGTTTTTGTTGATATATGCCTTAAAATCTTATGTTAAATGTGGGAAAATATTTTCTTTTTTCCCAAGGCACCAGAAATTTGAAGAAGGATCAAATTGTTTTGTTGAGATTTTTTTTTTCCTACTATAGTTTCATTGAGAATTTCATGAGACCAAACAAGGAAGCTTGTAGGAACCTTATATGCTACGGGTTAAGGATATTTGGATGAGATTTAAATGGAAAGAATAATGTGAATTTTGGGGAACCAAAATAGGAAACTTTTGGAAAAAGATTGGTGTTGCTTGGGGAGAGATATGAGTTGAAAAATACTTGGAGAAGCATTGCAAACAGCTTGAATGAGTGAAACTTCTTAGGGATGTTTTTGAAGAACTAAATTTCTTGATCATTTTTGTAACTGTCTTGATCAAGGAAAAATAGTGGATTATGTTTGTTCTTTGAAAGCTTGTTGAAGCTAATTTCTTGAAAATCTTTGTAATGATTCTTTGATAGTTGATTGAAAATATGCTCTCTTTCCCAAATATAGGTTATTCTTAGATGAAAATGAGTAAATAAATCTTGGTGTGATATTCCTTTACTCTCTAATCTCTTTATCTTGTTTTTGCATCGATTGTGGTGTTGTTTTACACTTTATTTTTTTTGTTGCTAGAGATTGTTGGATTGTTGATTGTCATCGATACTTTCTCCATACATCTAAGTCATTGGTGTGAGATTTTAAGTCTGAATTCACACTATTTTATTTTAGTTAAGAAAACAATAGACCATTTTATAATAGAAAATTTGTGCAAATTTAAAAGAAAAATTCATTTTTATCACATGGTTATGACAAAAATGTACATATTACATATTGAAAATTGTTGTTGACACACATAAGAAGGCTGAAAAACATCAGTAAAAGACGTAAATGCCCCGGCTGCAGTTAGCTACTGAAGAAATGAACCGGCGGCAGTTGACTGCCGAGGAAAACTTTGGGAGTTAACTACCGCCGGTTCCATTGGCAGTTAACTTCCGATGCGTCTTTTATACTAAAACAGAAGCACCAGAACACATTTCAGTTTCAATTTTCTTCAAAAACTACTCAAACTCTCTCCAATTTTCACCAATTTCATTTTCACAAAAATCAACTCAATCTGAAGGTGAGAAAAACACAAGAAGGGAGGGTTGAATTGTGTTTACATTTTCTCGTTTTCTCCTACTGAAGTCACTGTTCAGAAGCAGATAGAGTTCAGCTTCTGAAGTGATAATCAAAATCTAAATGCAGCGGATAAAAATAGAGAAAGAGAGAGAAGAAGAAAGACACAAAGCAATTATACAGGTTCCTTCCACAAACCGGAAGTAGTCCTGTCCCCCTTGCACTTCCAAGGAGAGTTCACTAAAATGTAATGTCAAATTACAACTGCTCAATGCTACAACTAGCACGAGACTTCAAATTACTCAAGCACAACTGCAAGAGATTTCCTATGCTCCTGAACACAGTCAAGAGACTTCCAATGCTCAAGCACAACTGCAAAGAATTTTGTTTGAGTTTGAACACTTGATATACAATCAGTGGTGTTCACAATACAAATCAGATACAAACTCTTAAGACTATAGAATTTCTAAAATATGAACTGTGATAAGAAATTCTAAGTGACTTTAGATGCAGAACAATAATAGAGTTTGGGACTTTGAATTGTTGTATGAGTCTTGCTTTTGTGTGTGTCTTTATGTCCAACTAGCAGGTATTCACTCCTTTATATAGAGGTGTGAAAGATGCGTTGAAAAATTGCCAGCACAATAAAGAGTCGTTTGAAGCTTTGATTAAAATCACCAATGATATTTTGCCTGATCTGGTTATTGTCCTATGAAGGATCAATTTCAAATGCATTCCTAGTTTGAAGGAACATTTCTGCAGACAGAGCTGATATTCTTGTCTTGTTGCAGAGACACGAACAGAATAGTGGAGGAAGTGGTTGTACAATTCGTACAATTGTCCTTTTGTCAACGCTCTTGATAGAATCCAATGCTTTCAAATTCTTTCACAAAGGCCGTTCTAACACTCTTTCAGTCTAATGCAATACTGGACGAGATTAAATCCATTACCAGCCTTTGAAGCTTTAAGTCTCTCATCTCCTGATGAATTCAACTTCTGGTGATCTTGCTTCTGATGAGATGCTTCTGACGAACTTGCTTCTGATGACGTCATCACTTCAGGAGCACTTATACTTCAGATGCACTTTTCTTCAGATGCTTCAAGCTTCCTTTTTGTTGATTCATTTGCTCTCTTTTGTTCTTTCAGAACCTTATAAAGATATCAAATTTTTGTCTATGGTCCTGTACACTTGAACAAATATTAGCATATCCAATTGACGATTTTTAATACCCTGTTATCATCAAAACTCTAAGGGTAACGTATGTTAAACACATTTTGTTCCAACACAATCATCTTCACAAATACACAAGTAAGTAGTATTAAGTATTTGTAATCATAGTGTTAGTTTGTGTAGGTTTTTTTTGGTTAATTTAGGTAGTTCGCATGTGGTTCGGGTTGATGTAGGAATTGACATTTTGATGATTGCATGTAGTTTATAAATGAATGTAGTTGTTGTGAATGTTGTTTGGATAATTTTTAAGTACAATGTGGTTTTGAATGATGTCAAATGAACATAATTTGAATATGTTTGAAACTTTGCACACAAAGTGTTTGACAAAATGCCCAAATGAGAATTGTATTGATTTTTTAGTTAGTTTATGTAGTTATAGATAATTGTAGTTGATGGAAATGATGTTTAGCTTATGTTTAAGTTGAATGTGGTTTTGAATGGTATTTATATATGTTGTGAATGATGTTTAGTTTATGTTTAAGTTGAATGATATTAATTTTTTAAAATTTTGTGTAGATATGTCTGACCAGGAGCAGGGGCAACTGATTGATCCATCACAGCTTATATGTGGTAGACGTCCTATGACACAAAGCGCCCGGCGGGCAAGGAAAAACGCACATATACAGAAGAGGGGAAGAGGTAAAGGTCGGAGGAGGGATGATTCAAGGACTTCTCAGGCTACACAGCCTGAACAGTCACATGTCGTTGACCCGACGCAGGTGGAGTACCTTAATTATCAGGATCAAATACACCACGAAGCCACAAATGGTGGGTATGACCAACAACATATTCCAGAGGATGTTGTGTCTGTATTAGACCAGGATGACATTGCAGCAGCGACTGCCCAAGAGACGTTACCTGATCAGGCTCCCTTTCTCGGAGGACCAGAAGATACATCTCTGCTGGCCTCTTATGTCAACCATGCTGCATTTCCGCTTTGGTATAATTCAAATAACGTAAGTGGTATTTTTAATGGTCTAAAATTATCATATGCAACTTATATATGTGTTTTTTAATCATCTAAGTTCTTATTAAATATTATATCAAGTTTTAAATTGGTATGCGAAATTTAATTTTAAAATTCCGCGCGTAAGTTTTAATTTAAATTACACGTGTGTGCCAATTTAAATGTTTTAATTTTTGTAAGTTTTAAATGTGTTATGTGTTAAATTAGAAATATATGCGCCAATTTAAATTCGTGATTTTTATTTTTAAATGTGTTAATTTGTATTTTATTTATTTAAATGTTTACAATGTTTATATTGTTTTAATTTTTTTTTTATTATTTCAGATTCGTAAAAAGCGTAAAGTGAAACCCATTAATCAATAACCAAAAAAAAAAAATACCCATTAATCATGGGCCTAAGATTTTGGATCTCCGACGTCCACACGTTAATGGGGAATGGTTTTGGGGTCCGCTTATGGCAGGCGGGCTACATGATATGGTATGCACGGGCTACGCAACTGTGCCTCATGCTTTGCTGATGACTTTATGCAAGAGGTGGCATGCTGAGACCAACAGTTTTCACTTGCCTGTGGGGGAGATGACCGTTACTTTGGATGACGTGACATGTCTGATGCATATTCCGATTGAAGGGCGAATGTGGAGCCATCCAAAGAAGATGTCTCGGACTGATGGAACAGATCTAATGGTGAGACACTTAGGTGTGCAACAGGCGGAGGTATTGAAAAATTGCAATGAAGAGTACGGTGGTTACATTAGTTATAAGGCGCTGAGGGAATATTATGAGGGCTACATCGATTCTGCTACCAGATTGTCGGATCCAAAGAATCTAGGGGATCCACAGAAGCTGGAAAGGGTTTTGACTGCTTATGTGAAGTCCTACTTCCTGTACTTGGTTGGATGCTTGTTGATTGGTGATAAAAGCAACAAATGCATCGAGTTGGTCTATCTGACGACCATGGAGGATGGCTACGCGGGGATGCATAATTATTCTTGGGGAGGGATGACATTGGCGTACCTATACCACTGTTTAGCTGAGGCCTCTTTGCCTGGTGACAGAGCTCTTGGGGGAAGCGTGACACTGCTCACTGTAAGAAATTGTCACATTTGAACCTTAACTTTATTTTTTTGTTTTTTTTCCTTCTTAATAACTTATAAATGTGATTTGTTTGGTTTGTACAGGGATGGTTTTTGGCCCATTTTCCTGGTCTTTACAGTGTTGATCCAAATTCCAAGTACATTGAAAACTACCTGGTTGCGGCGAAATGGACGTGATAGAAGGGTCATGGAGAGGGGGTGACATATCGCTCATTGCTTGATCATTTGCAGTTTGATGACGTTACCTGGAGGCCGTACCAAGAGCACAGGGAGATCCAGGTTTTTTTTTTGGAGATTTATGGTATTCAGGCTGGGTTATGTGCGGTGTTGTTAAGGTGTACCGTCACTTGCCTGAGAGAGTTAGGCGGCAGTACGGATACGTCTAGAACGTCCCTAGACATCCAAGGGATGTTGTTGAGCTGCGACCGAATCAGATTGTGCAGGCACTCATTGACTTCCGCACTCACACGATTAAGGAGCCTGATTGGGGTGAGCCGGTAAGAGAGGAAACATGGCGAATGGAGGATGGCTATGTACTATGGTACACTATGGTGTCTCACCCTCAGATTTTGCCACTTCTTTCAGGAGATCTTCCGAGCCAGCAAATGAGGAGCAGATCATTGCACAACAGTGGGAGATATACGAGGCGAGTGGCTCGCCTGATACTTATGACATGGTTAGTGGTGTTGTTGCCTACGCTGATGAGCAGTTGGGTCAGGAGGTGATGAGCCCTGAGCAGTGGTTTAAGGCCATGCGCCATGTTAGGGAGCAGATCGCACCGATTTTGACTAGGAGGCGAGGCCGAGGAGGCGGCGACAACAACATGAGGAGGACCAAGAGTAGGATTACTTGTAGTTGTTTTATAGTACTTGTTGGTTTTAGGCTTTGTTAGTTTTATTTTCAAACTATGGTGACTTTTGTTCGTATTTGGTTGACATTATGTGATTTAACTGATGTTGGTACATTTTTATTTCATCGTGGTAATTTGCTATCGTGATGCATTTTTATTTGAATCAAATGTTGATAATTTATTATTGTTGTTGATGTGAAAATATTGGAATAGGTTGTGTTATGTGTTTAAAACACATAACAGGTCCAGAAGCTGAAGCTATTGCCATTTTCTGGGCTTCAGGAACATCGACAGTTAACTGCCGAGGAAAAAGGAAACCGACGGAAGTTAACTATCAAAAAAATTGATTCTGGCGACAGTTAACTGCCAAATGACATTTTAGTCTTTTACTAATGTGTTGACACGTGTAAACAGCAATTTTCTTACATATTACATTAGGCAAAATCTGGCAACAACTGCACACAACAAGCAGACATATAACGTATGATTGTGTGGTCCACCTTGAAATGCTCCCCATGTACTAAAAGTTCAACTAGTGTATGCAGCCATATTATTTGCACATGGCTACGACAGAAAACAGATAAATATCACTATCCAACAGTGTAAGAAAATCATGCATACATTTTTTTATAAGCAGCTAGCTAATTAATATACTCTTCTGTTCACTCATAGTCTCGCATTCGTTCACATCAAATATATATTTTTTGATTGGTCTATGAAAATGACATGGATAACATGATGTTTATTTTTAAAAAATTTTTTGGTTAGATAAGACTCATAGTTACTGATAAATTAATTGGTACATGAATAATGTTATTTAAACCATAGTATTTAATACAAATTGTACATTATAAATCCGAAGTTTGAAATAATATAAAGAAATTGCAGTACACATTGTACACTGGTCAAAGACATCAACGTAATTGGCCAAACTTCATTATCAAACATGGTGTGTTTACTATATATTTTTTTTGTATATATTTATCCTTTTGAACCTTGTTATTTTCCTATCAAGATTTGTGATGAGATCTAGTAAACAATATAAGTATATTAAATTTTGATTTTTCAAAACATCATGAAAGATTAATCAAAAAAAAAACATCATGAAAGATCACAACACGATCGTGACCACAATTTAAAATCATATTTATATGCACACCTAATCAAAGTTTCAAATACCTTCCTTCTCACTTTCGTTGATATATATAAATCAATCTTCGTCTCCTAGTCAATTTAGCTTAATTATTCACACTACATTATCGAACTATATATAAATATTTCAGTTGAAACATCAACTTCATGAAGAACTTGACCAAAAAGAAAGGGACATTTAACATATTAAAACTATTATATATATTAACTAAATTTTTCGTACTTACCAAAAAAAGTTAAATAATCTAATAGAGATGCATTATCTTACCTCTACGCAAAGGAATTAGGACTTCATAATAATGTTCCATTGGTTGACCCCGGAGAGATACATTTATATTGGAGAAAAATGAGGCAAAATGGCGAAATTTGCGGTTGCGATGCCGCTACAAAGACCTAAAAAAATTAGTTATAATGTGGTTGAAATTGTAGTTGGAGACCATAATTTAAAACAACCACCGACCTAAACTGAGGTACTGACATGAGAAGATGAGAGACTAATATAGCCAAGGACAGCTTGCCGGCACAACGAGACAGAAATCACATGAACACTCGTCAATGTTGCCGGCAAGTCATCCTTGGCTGCATTACTCTCTCTGCCTCTTCATGTAAGTCCCTCTTAGGAGTTGAAGTGTCTATTCTGATATACTTGTGCCTCATATGATATATATTGGAGCTAATTCACCAAGATTTATATAAGGTGTTATTGAAGTTGTAAATTCTATGATTTCCTTGCTTATAACAACACTATATCATATGGCCCCTTCACAAAAATTCCAAAAGTAGCATGTGGCCTAACTTGCCAACCAAAAGTCAGAAAGTCACACCGTCTGATTGCTACATTGAAAATTTCATTCAAAAACAATTACTTGATTGGATATAGCAAATATGGGACCAATTCAAGGAGTATTGGACCCACTTTTCAATTTTCCTCTTTTTGTGTCATTCATTCATAGCATGGAGGGCATGGGAAAGATATGATATAGGAATCTTTCATTTCACCTTTGTGTTGGGTTGATGGTGACTTTTACCATCTCCATATGCATGTGTATGGCATGACTTAAATTAGTTAAGTTTTCATTCCTAATTGCGTATGTGTAAGAAAATATTAGACCCTAGGATTTGATAATGATACAAAATTATGAAACCCTAAAATGAAGGGATACTGATAAGGAAAGCCTTAATTTATTGCAAATGCTCAAAGCTTTGAGTTTGACCTATAATATTAATGGTTTAAGTTCGACTTGTTAATAAAGATTAGTTAAGCTTGGACTTCATTTGTTGTTTTTTTTTTAAGCTAGTTTATAACTCCGCATCATATACATTTTTTGTTGATAAAAGCTTGGACTTTTTACAAAATCTTGAACTTGATATGTTGTTCAGCTCGTTTATAACTTGCATTATATACACTTTTTCTTAATCTTGACTACAATTAAAAATAATTCAAAATTAATATGAACAAAACAAAATTAAATGAAGTTTTGCATATTTAAGTTGTGTCTTTACGGGTGTTTATGATGTATGGTGTTTGTATTTTAGGTGTTCCGCCTATATAAATTAGTATACCTTTATTTCGATTGGGCTTTAAAGTTAGAATCGTATATGTATTCCCAAGCAGTTTGTGAGCTTTTTCTTGTTTGTTATAATTAGGGTTTCTTCCCAAGTGATCTATTGGTTTGAGGTTCTTGCCTCAACCTTGTTGTTGTTGGCTTGAGCTGGTAAATGTAAGAGGAGCTTAAGAATAAAAAATTCAAGTTTTTTTGCTTGTAACTAGGAATGCCTCAAACCTTCTTGTTGGACCTAAATAGAATGCATTTTTCTTAAGAGTTTTAATTTAGTTGCATTTCTAATCTAGGTTTAAATTTGAGACTTTGATTAAACTAAAAGAAACTTGTATCAACTCATCTGAACGATCGAATATAAATTTAAAGATGAAAAGTCCTTTCTCATACCTTGGGAGATGTTGCCAAGATATATGGCCCACCAAACACAGACCATCCTTCAAAATATAAGTCACATGGCAATGTAGCAAACAAATCTACCGAAAGTTAGGATATGCAAGATTGCAATGTTGGTGCTTTCACGAAAGTGTTCCAGAAGGAAATTTTACATCGTACCCTTATAATTTGACTCGTACTTTACAAACACCATGAACTTCTTAATATACCCTTAATTCTAACAAATAAAAGAACAAAGTTTCAATTCATTTTCCTCTCACCCCTAAGAACTTGCTGGAACATAAGACGTTGATTCCTTAAAATCTCATGTTTGAATGTGAAAAAGTGGTTTCTTATTGTCCAAGATACTAGAAATATGAAGATGGATCAATTGGCAATTTTTTTAGTGCATTTTCGTGGAATTAGCTATTGTCTCACACACCTTGTGCATGAGGCCATACGCATGGTGTAAGACCCGTTGTTTTAGGGTCTTGTGTCTATTTTAATCTTTTGTTATTGTTTGACTACATATTGGGTGTAATTTTGTTATAAATATTTATGTGTTGCGAACTAACATAAGAAAATTGTTATGATACTTTCTTTATTAATAAATAAATTTATGAAATGTCATTGTTCTGGTCCGGTCAAAAGGAGTTTTGTCCCATCTACTTGGACCCAATACAATTCAAAGCCCAAATACCACATTTGGCAACATTACTTGCGATACACCCTTTTCCCGCGAAGGAGGGCACGGAGCAAACGAGACCGGTTCAAGCAGACCCCAACGTCTCTTTGCACGTTCCCGCAATAATCTCTATGGTGGTTACACTTCCCACGATTTCGTAACCGCCAGAGCCTGGTGTGTCATTACAACGGCTCTGCAGCCCTCCACCTCTATATATAGGGGACTCGTAGCAGTCCCCAAGGTAGAATCTTCTCTCTCTCAAAACCCTCACTCTCTGATCTCTACTTACTTGAGCGTCGGAGTGTCTGCAAGTACACACCCCCCTCCGTTCCAAGAAGCCTTCTTGAAGCATTCTACCACCACTTAAACCACCGCATTCAAGGCACCGGCAGTCACCTTCTGATCAGGTACGATCAGTGGCGCCGTCTGTGGGAATTACAAGCTCTCCTCGTTTTTACACTCCAAAACCAAGAATACACATGATGACATCTTGGAAACACAAAACCACGAATACACTCCAGGCACTAGGTACTCAAGTACCACGATAGCCTTTACACGTGTCACTCAGAAACCAAAGTTTATGTCTCCTCAACCTTTTCCTCGAGACGTGGGCATTAATTGCGGATTGACAATCGACCAAACTTCCTGATGAGGGAATCTTTCCTTCTGACCAAGGGAAAACCGAACACCAACGATGCCGAACCTAACATTACTCGGATAACGAACTTGCTCAGCTACAGGACTAAAAATACTTGAAAAACAGCGAGCGCGTCCCTACACATGCTCGCCAAATTCTCTCGAGGTACCATAGCCGCCACGGGAAAACAGTTCATTAAATTCAAGACATCCTCGCACGTCCCAACAGCTCGGCTTCCCGAAGAGCGAGCCCTTCCTCTCCGACCGTCCACGAACATCAATACCTGCCCGCCCTTAAGTCATCACTCTTCATCAAGAGCAACGACTTGGGGGGCTACTGTTCTGGACTGGCCAAAAGGAGTTTTAGCTCATCTACTTGGACCCAATACAGTCCAAAGCCCAAATACCACATTTGGCAACATTACTTGCGATACACCCTTTCCCCGCGAAGGGGGGCACAGAGCAAACGAGACCGGTTCAAGCAGACCCCAACGTCTCTTTGCACGTTCCCACAATAATCTCTATGGCGGTTACACTTCCCACGATTTCATAACCGCCAGAGCCTGGTGTGCCATTACAACAGCTCTGCAGCCCTCCACCTCTATATATAGGGGACTCGTAGCAGTCCCCAAGGTAGAATCTTTTCTCTCTCAAAACCCTCACTCTCTGATCTCTACTTACTTGAGCGTCAGAGTGTCTGCAGGTACACCCCCCCTCCTTTTCAAGAAGCCTTCTTGAAACATTCTACCACCACTTAAACTACCACATTCAAGGCATCGACAGTCACCTTCTGATCAGGTACGATCAGTCATGATGCTGTCATAATTTTGAATACTAACTTTCTACCAATTTTTGAGATACAACAACTTTTACAGTGTTTCTTTTATATTCAAATTTATCACAAACACTTGGCCAAACAAAATACAAATTATCACAAACACATTTAGTAAGAGTGGTGATAGATAGACCACCTTAGGTGGCAAACCACTCTTTTACTACCTTCCATCTGTTAAAAAATATCATAAAATACTTTTGAGTTAAAAAACAAATTGACTTTTCACTTTTCAGATCTCATCACCTCTCTTGCGTCACTTTTATTCATTCATTCTCTCTCTCTCTCTCTCTCTCTCTCTCTCTCTCACACACACACACACACACACACACTGCCTTCTCTTTCATTCTCTCTCTCCACCCTCACCACCACCGCCTTGTCTTTGCACCTCAACCCCATCCTCTGCAAAACAGATCCGGGAACACAGCTTGCGCCCCTAACGTTGACGGGCTCATTTCTCACAGTCATCGACGACCTCACGCCAGCCAATTCCTATATGAAAAACGCAAGTTAGAGAAAAACGCACATCTGCAAATCTAAAAATACGCAAGCTGGAGAAGAAAAAAAAACAAAAGCAACGATGGTGGTGGTGAGGGTGAAAGAGAGAGTTCGGCGACGGCAAAGTCGGGAAAGGAGAGTGACGGTGGAGGCAGATGGGGTTGTAGGGGGAGGGGGAGAGAGTTCAGAGAAAAAGAAAAAATGTGAACTGATACTGTTCAATGAGGGTGAGAAAAAGGGCTTGTGAAATTCCAATTTTACCCTTTGTTTTTTGACAAATTTTCTTAGTTTCCATCCACATGGGCAGGTGTTCAAGAGTGGAATTAGAAAAAGGGTGTCAACCAAACATAACCCAAAAAAATTATATTCCAATTCTAAAACTAAGAGGTGCTAGCTGGAATTTGTGTTGTTGTAAGATAATATGACATGTAAATAGATTTGGAAACACGATCCACACGAAGGTTATTCCATTAAAAGAGTTTACCATATTCTAAATTAAAATAAGTAGTTGAACTGTGCTCCATTTACAAAGTTAATTTGTAACAAAGCAATGTCTCTAGATTTCGACCAAATGGAATTTGGCTCATCGTAGGGTGTTCATTTAGTCTCTTTGTGTTTTTGTGGTTGCGGGAAAGAGAAATCTATAAATAATTTATTCCTAGAATGCAACTTCTTTGGAAGCATTTGGACTCATGTATTACTCTGGTTGGAATTTCTTATGTTCTTCCGACTGATCTCTACATGCATGCATTGCAATTTGGTGGTTCTCATTTGTTCAAGGGATATTCGTCACTGTTTTCAAGTGATCTGGTTGGCTTGTCTATGTTTTCAGGCCTATCTTTACCAATAAAGAATTGCCTCTTGATTACTTGCTTAATAAGATTAAGCTTCATTCTTGATGGTGGTTGTAGACACAAAAACCAATTTATTTTTTGGATTATAGCTCTCAGTGGTCTAACCCGACTATTTGTATGTGTTATTCTATATTTTAAAGTTGTTTGTTGACTTAATTTTTTTTATTAGGTTGTTTGTGCCTTAACTTTGCCGAGTCCATTTTAGGCACACCTTATGCTTAAATGATTCTTTTTCTTTCTTTGTGCTTGGGATGGATATTTTTGTAATTTCCTAATTGTTGAATTCTATTTGTTGTCACATCACTATTTTTTGGCATATTTCCTAATTTGCCCCTCAACAATTTTTTTTAATTATTTTATAATTTTTATATTTTTGATAAATTTTAACTATTTTCGAATTTTTATGTTTTTAACTATTTTTCAATTTTTTTCTCCCAAATTCAGTTGCTTCTACATTGCCGTTGTGGGAGATTAAAGTATCGTTTGACCCGGTTTTTTTTCCAACTTCTCTACATTTTTAAGGAGAAGTTAGGCCAAACACAGTACCAATTAAGTACTTACTAAAAAAAGTAATTTTTTTTGAATGCATAAAATTGAACGGAATGAGTTTTGGCCAAAAGTTGTTGAATGTTGCTTCAAAAAACTATTTCTCGACAATTTATTTCACAATTACCTCTTTTCAACTCACGCTGGAAACTTTTTATTTTATTTTTTAATATTATATTTCAATATGTTTTTTTCTTCCATTTAACTTAATTTTATTTTTTTTGAACTGTTCTATTTAATTTTTTTAAGGGGTTTCCATTTAATTTTTCACACTGTCATTTAATGATACCAAATATTTTTATTTTCTTTCTTCAACCTCGCAAATATATACACACACACATTAGCGTTTAGAGTAATACTTTATGCGTGTCTGTTTTTTTGTTATGTTAATGCGTATAATTTTTTGGCGTTGTATAATGCGTATGCTTATTTTTATAAAATTTTGATTTTAATTAAAAGTAAAATTGTAGATGTCTTTTCTTCAAAAATGGTATAGATGCCTAAAAAAATTAAAAAGGTGCAATATATATATTGCACCTTTATATTATAACAAACTATGCATTGAGATGGTAACGCAAGCTTGTGACCTAAGTAGGGGCATTAAGATGTTGGAAGGTATTTGTGTGCCAAAAAAAAAAACTATACATATCTTTTTCTTATTGAAAAAAACTAAACATATCTGTTTCCATGACACCAACAATGTAACAAATATAACATCATATAATATAAATTCTTATCTTTTTGAAAGACACAAAAAATATGGTATTCTTATAACGGAATTTGTTAGAGTTTAATTGAAATAGAAAAAATCAACTATTTTGATATTATTTATGTTATTATTTCTGGCTCCTTAAATTGTTTCTCTTATTCAAATATTTAATAAGTCATTTAAATGATGATACAAATTTGTATTCATGTTACACATAATAAACGTTATTGAGTAAATATAGTATTTGCAAAAAAAAATTCTTTTATTTTTTAAAATTTCTTAGCCTTCAAAAAATATTTTAAACATTTTTTTATTTATTATGTTAATTCATAATAAATTTAAAGTTTTGTCCTCATGAATTTAGCTCAGTTGATAGGAACAATGCATAAATATTTGCCAAGTTCGGGGTTCGAACCCCGGACACCATAAAAAAAATAATAAATTCAATGTTTGTAAGGATTAATATGACTTAACTTGAATTATATAGCTTTGATAGTTGAACATTCACATTTATCAGACTTGTGATTAAGTGAACTCATTGTGTGTGCTTTTTTACACTGTATTCAGTTGCAGGACATTGTTACAGCTGGCCGGAAGGGCAATAACATGTGGCTTCAGCTGTGGTTCTCCTGCTTTTCCTTCCAATTCGGTACTAACTCTCCATCTCTACTTTTGATAACTTAGCTTCCTTTTTCAATAGTTATCATATCCAATTCTTCCATCCAAGACTTTTTAATCTATATGGGTTTCAATCAAAGGAATTAATGGATGAATAAAAGCAGTTGTTATATCATTACTTTCAGCAAATATTGAACCTAATTTGTTATTGCAAGTTCAAATCTCATCCAATCAAAAGACTGCAATTGAAAAATCTGATTAGTGCCTTAGGAAGTTGTTCATGAAATTTTTCTGCTGCAAAATCACATGAATAAAGAATTGGAGGGTGACACACATTTTTCAATTTGAATAACTAAATGGAGAGAGGATTCGATTGGTTGTTTTTGCAATCATATTCTCCTAATTACTATGAGTGGAAATTTTGAATAAAGAAAACATTGTAGGACAGATTATGAATAATGAGACTTGCTGGTTTAATTTTCATTGCAGAGATATAGTAAAGCTAAATATCTGCTAAGGTTAACTGGCTTATTAAGACAATGAGTGAAGGTGATGGGATTCTTCTCAAGATGTGACGTGTGCGCAAGTGTATGTTACTAGGATAGTTGCAACCAATCTGACACTCAAACCACTTAAAGCACTTTAAATTTATTATCCTTAATAATTTCATTCCAAAAAGAATGATTATTAGTACAAGATAGATAGAGAGCAATTTATTATTACTAATTTATGATAATTGGGTTTGGTAGTTTTAGTTTCATCCATGATGCGTAATTGCTTGAATTGTTGAATAGCATAGATTAAGTAATTGCAGGAAGAGTTCAATAGGTTTGGCCAAATATAGAAAACAAACGGATATAGGGGTACTTGTGGGGAAGTTATTACTCCTTGAGTCCACCATCCTATGGAAGCCTAACAGTGTGTGAGAAAATTCCAAAGGTGAGCATTGTTGATTGTTAATTGAATCATCATTTTATGTTTGTTAACTGTTAACATGTTGAATTGTTTCTAATGTGTTTCATCATATTGTTTTTACGGGGACGTGACAGAGAGGAGATAGTTACTCCGATTAGGCGTTCAAGTAGGATTAGGAGCATTGCCACTTCTCCTGTATAAGCTGTTTTTGATGGCTCTCTTACATAACCTAACCAGCGAATAACTTTGCTTGCCTGCAATCTGAATGTATCTTTTTCTATTTTCTATTAACAAAAGTGTCTTGTCTTCTGAATCTTCTAGCTTTGCTTATAAAATGTTGAATACCATAGACATATGCAGTTGTTTTGCTCATTTGCATACCTTCTGAAAGTATTTTAAGTTGAGACTTCATGAAAATATTGCATTGAGTTTTATGGAAGAAAAATTCTAAAAACGTGAGTGTCCATACTCCTACATTATTGTCTTTTTGAGATGAAGCACACCACTATATCATTGAGTTATTATAACTAAAATGAAGGTTCAAATTATAGTTCTTACACATCCATAAATGAGTAATTAAAAATAAGAAGGAAACAACTCAATTTATGATGTTTGAAACAAAAGAATGTCGGAGTACTACGTCCACAATCCATACTCCTAGATCAACAATCTTTTTCAACTCTTCTGATTTTGAAATTACTACACAAGTAACATGGATGGGGAAGAGATCAAACACAACTATATATGTGTGTTCCATATCCCATACCTGATAATCGTGCACAATTATGCAAGTTAAAGTTTTAATACTCCTCAGTAGTCTAAAGTCCCTCAAAAAATAAGTATTGTAATTGAAGATCTGAATAAAACAAAATTGTGTACTGCATCTTCAAATACTATTCAAAAGGAAGGAAGTCTTTGTAGCAATTATTTTTTAAGGGGTGACTGATTTTTTACTCTGGAAAATTCGATTGTCTTTAGATCCCTTCAATGTCGCTAATGTATATACACGGGTCTATTTTAGCTATTTGAGATAATTAGTGGTGTATCTAAATAGATAGACCTGACTACTATCTCGAATGTTGATTGTAATATATGCTCTTTTGATGCTTTGATAAATATTTCAAAAAGGTGCACATTTCTAATGTTTGTGTAATATGTTTACTTAATTCTCACATTTATAATCAACAACAATCTCTTAGGAAAATGCAACTATCCCCCTTAATTTGATTATTTTTCTTTTAGAAGAATTTTTTTACAAAATACATTATTCAACTCGTGCAAAGTACGAGTTTGTAACTAGTTTCATGTAAAATATAGGTCAAATTTGCCAAGCTGTTCTTTTCGATATTAGTGCGAAAAAATTCGTTCAACATTTCACATTAAATATTTTTGAATTTAATGAAAGGTATATGAGTTATTAATAACATTAAAGTAGTTAACTCTTCCTCATAGTATTGACCAAAATCTGATTTATTTTTTCTTCTTAAAATAGTGACTGAAGGCTGTATATATACAACCTGTAGTACAATTTTCTAAAATATTATACAAGATATTATCATATGATATTGGATAATTAACATATATGACTCCAATTACAAGGAAATTTGATTTCTTGTCTCAATATATAGTACAATGTACACTTTTCAAGGTATAAATGAATTAAAATTTTAATCGTTACGTAACTAACATCTCTAAAAATAATTTTGAAGACTATTCTTCAAGAGCCAGTCTTTTGAATCCGCAATAGTCTTTGCCTGTCTGGTCGAGAAACAAAATAAGTGGATGGAGATCTACTTATCTTAATTATGAGCCCTTATAGGTAGATCATCATAGGTGGCAATACACCTTGTACCATCCTTGTGTGGAAATATTAGTAATAATAAAAATTTTAGTCAATTCCATGTCACACAAAAAAAATAAAAAATGACAAAAATCAAAATTTCAGCTGTACCTTCTCTTTCAATTCATTCAGCGGAGTCAAGATCTTCTCCATTTATTTCCCTTTCAATTTCCTTTATTTAGAGAAATAAAGACACATAAAAAATAAAAAATAATTAATAATGGTGGGACCTATTACCTCCATTTAAATTGGCTCCATTTACCCTGTTCAATACATAGATGACAGATATGTAGATAAAATAAATCTAATGGCCGTAATTAAAAGGATTAAAATAAGCCTTCTTTGATACAACAATATGATTGTCCATCTTCTCTCACCATCTCCTCCATTCCAATCATCTCAGATCTCAATCAAATCCTAACTCTTCTCCGGATTCCGTTTTTCTCTTGATTCATTCATCTTTGGTTCGGTTACTTCTCATTTTTCCCGCGAGATTTTACGGTAAAATAATAGATTCTAGGATGATGATGATGTTATCATAGCTTGGGTAGGTTTATCAATATGGGTCCATTGTTCATTGTTCAACGTAGAATAATCCACCCTTTTCTTCCAAAAAAATCCAGTACTAATAATCTTTTGAAACCTTAGTTGGAAGTCAACCGCGGCTTCTATGTCTCTTTCGTCATTTAATTGATTTAAGCATATGGATATGAACTAAAACTAGATTTCTTTTACATAAGACAAGTATTTAAGAATAACTATAGTAGAAGGAGGGATGTTAGTGCTGCCAGAAGTGGTGGCGTCGGAGAGGACGTGATTGTTGTTGTTGTGGCGGGAGGTGAAAAGTGGGAAGAAGAGAATGTTAAGTTGTGTGAGGAGGTGTGTGTAGTAGAAGAGGGAGGACGTCATTGGAGGGAGGGAGAGAGCGGTGGTTCCCGCCGGTGGATGGTGGAGAGGGGTGGCGGTGATGATGAATGATGATAACAGGAAAAAAGAAGAAGGAAACATGTTCTACTTTTCAACCTTTTTTAAAGCATTTAATCCTAGCCTTTGGTTGTATTTTTTCCACGTGTCACACATCTATAACTTCAAATGGGATAAATTGAGGAAAGCTAAATGGAGCAAAGATGAACCCCACTTAATGATAAGACCCACCACCTATTTTTTGTTTCTATCTATCCCCAAAGTGCATCTTCCATTTATAAAAATAAATGGAGAGGATCTTAACCCCATTCAACGACTACTCTCTCTCTCTCTCTCCCCCCCCCCCTCTCTCTCTCTCTCTCTCTCTCTCTCTCTCTCTCTCTCTCACCCTATCACCCTAGTTCTATTTTCTTCTTTCCGCCACACCCTTGTCGTGCGCCTCCGTCTCTGTCTCCATCTCCGACGATCTCTTTCTCAATTTCCTTTTTCAACTCAGGTATTTTCTCCCATATTCCTCTTGGCTGTTACATTTTGTGATTTATGTAAGGTTTTCACTTTTTGGGTGATCTAATGTTCTTTGTTCCTCACTGAGATCTAATTTGAATTAGATTTATGTATTTCTTTGAATATTCTAAATATCAATTTTCTTCATCCATTACAGCTAATTAAGTGATTGTTTATAGAAATATATAGTCAATTTATCTTAGATTCTGGAAGTTCTGAAGTTAATGGTGGTTGAAGTTTGATGTTATGAGTGTTTTATTGAGTGATAAAGTTTGTTTGACAATCGTTGAAGCTTGGTAAATTCATAGTTTTCATAATGACTTTGTTAGACTCAAATAACTTTTGATTATTTATACCTTGGAAAGTTCAGTTAGCCAAATTTATGGTCTGTGTGACCACATTTTTTCAGTCGCGTGACAACTATTATTCTAGAAATTAGAATTTTTCCGTCCTTAGGCGTGAAAAACTCGTAGCTTATAAAAGAAGTTGTTTATGGTTCGACATTCTTTTAGTGTAGTGATAAAATTTGATTCAGTGTTCGATTTGCCTGAAACAGGATTATTTATACCTGTGAAAGTTCAGTTAGCCAAATATATGGTATGTATGACCACATTTTTTCAGTTATGTGACCACTATTTTTCCAGAAATTAGAAATTGTCCATCTTTAGGCATGAAAAGCTCGCAGCTTATTAAAGAAGTTGTTTATGGTTCGGCAAACTTTTAGTCCAGTGATAAAATGTGATTCAGTGTTCGATTCGCCTAAAACGGAAATTATTTATACCTAAGAAATTTCAGTTAGCCAAATATATGGTTTCTGTGACCACTATTTTTTCAGAAATTAGAATTTGTCCGTCTTTAGGCATGAAATACTCGCAACTTTTAAAAGAAGTAGTTTATTTTTGGACATGCTTTTAGTGCAGTGATAAAATGTGATTCAGTATTCGATTCGCCTAAAACAGGATTATTTATACCTGCGAAAGTTCAATTAGCCGAATATATGGTCTGTTTGACCACATTTTTCATAGTTTTCACAATGACTTTGTTAGACTCAATTTAACTTGTTGATTATGATGTTTATTGTTCTAAGAAAGATTTGTTTTGAGTTGTTGCTAGCCTGAGAAAAGAATGTCAATCTAGCTTATGTTCGAAAACACATATGAACTCAAGACAAACTTATGACACTGAATTCTGCATTCTTCTTGTTAAGAAGATGACTGTCATACTTTGCACCATATGCATTTTAAGAACATTTATATGCTCAATCCCGCAATGAATGAATTACAATTAATTGTGCATGTGAACTAAATTGTGAATTAAATGGTTTGTGAACTAATACATTCTTCTTGTTTAGTTGTCCTAACAAGATTGTTATTACGCCAAATATGTTGTCTTAGTTGTGAACTAAATTATTCAAGATTGCATTTGACACACCTTTATAACTTTTTTTTTTTTTACCATAAAAATTCACTTGATAGACAATAACAATTGCATCTGTTGTAGTGCCCAGTTGATTTCCCGTGGTAATTCTAGCATTGTCTAGCCCACAAAATGGTATGTGTCTTTGATGATATTAGTTTGTTTGATTTCATTAGTGTTTTGTGTTTTAGTTAATGCATTTTCTTATATGTCGCCCTTGGAATTCTTGTTTATTACAGTTACGTCTCAGGCATGAATGTAAGTCGAAGTATATTACTAAAGTTAACGAGAAGCTTACCAAACTTCAAAGGTCTCAAATTCAGAAAACACCATTTAAATGGTTATTGAGTTTGCCTAAGAAATTAAAAATATTTGAAAATTTGCTTGAAGAATTGGTAGAAAGATGGAAAGATAGGAGTGGGGTTTTCTTATACAAGGTCGGATAATATGGTGTACACCTTTAGATGTATGTTTTTCATTAGAACTTCATATAATAGGTCAGGCTCGGTCCTTAGGGGGTGCAAACAGCTCAATGGAGCTGTGCCTCTTCAAGGTATATGCCTCATAAAAAAGTTATAGCCCAGTAAACAAGTAATAAATATACATAGCGTGAGTATGTTTAATGTTTGCAGAAGCAGCCTAGTGGTGAAATTGCAAGTTGGTAACCCCTGGGTCACTAGTTCAACACTCACATTTCATGTTTTATGATTTTCTTTTCCTTTTTTCTTCTTTTCTTTTCCTTTTGCTTCTTTAATTAATATTTTTAGTATGAGAGGACTTTGACTTGGACATTATTTTTTATGGATTTGAAGTTCATCTATCATCTCTTCAATTTAGCCAAATTCTTCTTAACATATTAGATTATATATTTACAAATGAAAACATAATATAATTTTTTTTCTTCTTATTTCGTTAGAACACTTCTTGTAATTTTTGGCCCATACTTATTGTATAAGATAGTTAAACTCTAATAACAAATATTATAATTTTTTTTATTTGAAAGAACAAACATTATAATTATTCTCTAAAAAAAACATTATAAACCTTTTATTTTTAACTTTGTACAAACTAAGAAAAAATATAACCTAGAAAATTGATAAAGATATTCTCTTGAATTGTATTTTTATATTATTGATCTTTTATGTATTAGTTACAATAAACTCCTTTTTTTAATATTTACGGATCTTATTTTCAACTTAAATAGATAATTGCTCTTTTAAAAAAACATTATGTTTTTATTTTATTAGAGGCCTATTTTTACATGAGAGTCGCGCCTCCAATGACCTAGGAACGGTCTTGTAATGGGTGAAAAGGTGAACTTCAAACAAGAACCTACATCTACTACGAAAGCAATGTTTGATAATGAAGTCATCAATGTAAAAACAATTTATGCTAAAATTAATAATATGGAAGTAGACAAAGATGTTGAGAAGTTTTGCCGACTTTATTTACTTCTTGGTTTTGCTGAGTTCTACTTTCCAAATTCAAGTGCTAAGGTTAGTGGTTGGTGCCTAAAAATGTTAGACGACTTGAACTCCTAAAAATTATAAATTACATTTTACAAATCCGTCACCATGTAATTTATAATTTTTTTAAGTTTGTCTATCACTCTTTTTTCACCTGCTTATTTTGGAATCAGTTGACAACACAGATATAAGACTCGTTGTCCCTTGACCGATGTGCTTGTATGAGATGTGAAACAGGAGGAAAAAATTTGTGAAGCACTGATATTGTATTATCAAGGGGGCCTTTTTTACTTTGATGTATATTTTGTCTCTTTGCCACTATTTGTTCACATACTATTTGTAAAAGGATATGAAGGAATATATCACAGGACCTATAATCATTGAATAATGAGCATGAGTGACATATCCACCTTTTACATGCTTCAGGAAAAACTAACTAGGATTAAAACGGAAGTAACTACATTTTATCACAAAGGTAACCAAGTTTTACACCTGAGCATGAGTGACTTTGCCACTGTTTGTCCACATTATAACTCATATTTCTATCTCAGGTTAATGCTTTCTATTAGTAGTTTATTCATCTTACCACAATGAGAGACTATAGATACCTTTTTCGTGATCTAGATTGGTGCTACAAGAATCAAACTAACCAAATTTTAGCAAAGGAAACAATTAGAAAGGAATGGAGGCTTCGATCACAAGAGTTTACTAATCTTCAGGCCGATCTAAACGAGTTAGAGGTACCAATTCCTGATTTGCTTCTTGTTCAGATGTGGCAACATGTCCCCCCTCAGTTCGACATTATGGAGAAATCCTTACTTCGCATAAGGTTGGAGAACAATATTATGGCTATAAGGAGGGTACAATACAGGATGTTGGCAGTATTCAAACGCTTTCAATATGCAAATAGAAAGTGTCTATCTGTTGTTGATGAAGAGGCCATCTTATCCACAAATGAGTATTTATCAAATTCTGATGAGGAATAACTTTTTCAAATTTAATAAATAAGTTTTGTTTGCTAACACTTTTCTACTTGTGTTACTATATGTTTCCGTTCTTGCTTTTGTCACCACATTGTTGGATTTATCTAAATGAGTGTATGTTGGTATCTTTTTATGTTTTACTACTATTTTGTATCATTGTTGGAATTATGTAAATGTATGTATGTTTGTTAGTTTTTTTTTTGTTTTATTACTATTTGCTATTCTATATTCCATTTGCAACATCTATATATGATGCCCTTAATATTTCAAAGGTGCAAATATGGTGGAAACTTTGTGATTACCTCTCTAAGAATTTGGGTTGAATTGAGTTTTTATGCACACGTGAATTACATATAACAAGAAAAATGAACAATATAATCGTAATCTGTCAAAGGTGTAACCATAATTTTTTCCTGCCTTCAAAATTGGTCGTCTCTAGGAGTATCGACCTCACCTTTCAAAATATGACTACCTTAATAATTCAAAGGTGCAAATATGGTGACAAGATTGTCATTATCTCACTAAAAATTTCGGTCGAATCGATATTTTATACACACGTGAATTACATATAACCATGAATTACATACAACCAGGAAAATGAATAATATAACCATAATATGTCAATGGTGTAACCATATTTTTTTTCCTGGCTTCAAAATTGGTCATCTCTATGAGTACCGACCTCACCTTTCAAAATATGATGCCCTTAATAATTCAAAGGTGCAAATGGTCTTGATTATATTAACTAGATCTAGAAAAAGAAAACAAAGTATCTATCTTATGATAAGTACGATAGTTGTATGTACTCTACACAAAAAAAGGTCATTACATTCATCTTACCAAGTAGTGGATGAGTTTCTGTCCAAAAAATACCATATATGTGCAAAACATAGAAGTATGACTATTTACATGGTACTTCATGCAAAAGTGAATCATAAATTATTAGTTGACTGAAAATCATGTTGAATGCAATATAAAGCCATGCTTAAAGTAAAATAGCCACCTTAAAATTCAGTTGTGGTCACATCTTTGCCCACTGATGCAAGTAACGACATAAAATCAGTAGTTGACTAATGGGATGACAAGTAGGTAACCGTATCACCGTACACTTGAAACCCATCATTTATAGATGTAGGATGTGTTATAGGCTGTATTACAAAGTGAAATATAAATTACAATTAACATAATTAACACTGTACTACTATTAATAATAACAAATGTAATCACAATCATAATAGGTTAACACTAACTTACTTCTACGAACAAAACATCTGGTTTTTTTTGTTCAGTCTACTTTTTTTTTCACAATCTTTTTAGTGGTGGACAACCGACGATTAGTTTGACGACGTCCCTTACGTGATACTTTTAACATAATGAGAATTGGTTGTTTAGGTTTCTGAGATAATGAGTCCCCCATTGTGTTAAAGCTATCATCCACTTCCATACCACAATCTGTATGTGAAGTAACTTTGCCCAACTTCTTGCTATACCATTTGTTCATTTCTTCAAACAAATTTGTGGTTTAACTAGGTGTCTCAGCCGCATATTCTGCAATTTCATAAAATCTCTTGCAAAGACCTTCAAATCTTTCAATGTGTGTTTGTACCCAAGTACGAAAAACTAATGTCTACACATAACGCCTATGAAATCAAACAGCAAACAAGTACACATAACATTATTGTCTTTGCAATTGAAATCAACACAATACATACTTTCTTTTGGTTTACCACCACACACAATACTCTTGATGTAAAACCCAATATAGTCACACCTTCGCAATAACAATTGCATTTCCCACGAAATTCTGCTTGTACCTCCATATACTTTGCATGAGTGTACTCTACTTGAAATGGTCTCTCGATTGTGGAATTTGACCTGCATGGAATGATTGTGCTTGAAGACCGAAAATCTGCCTCGTACTCCTTTTCAACCTTGTCTTGTAGTGCGTTGTCGTATTGCTTTACAAATTCACTAAGAGAAGTTCCAACATTAATGTAACCCTTGAAAAAAGCATTCATACTTTCACTCCTTTGTGTTGTTGACATTCTAGCCTAGAAAATATGTTTTAAATAACATGGTACCCATCTTTCCCGCTCTTTGAAAATGTTAGGCATGGGATAATCAAAGTTGAGTACACTTCAGGGTTGTTTGGCTTTATACTTAATACAATTCCTTACAAAAAAAATAATCACTCAAAATTAAGCGCTTCATGCAACAATCTTTTTGAACTTGATCATACATCATAGTCCTAGCAGCAATATTCATAACCTAAGGCATTACATAAATCAAACCAAGTAATGGTTAAAAAACATAAATCTTAAAATCTAAATTAAAACGAAAAATGTTAACGGAAAATACAAACCCTTGATTCGAGCCAGTGCCTCGTCTTCATGCATTGAAAAAACTTCCCGACAACACGTAATTCATCTACCTCAAATAACACCCTAAAAAAAGAAAAAAAATTAATCGATTATGTCAAAGCTTCATTTGAAAAACCGCAACATGATTAACTGTAGTTAAAATACATTAAAAAAATTATACACGTACATCTCCTTTTCGTTTTGATGTATGCAGAACTGATACAACTATGTCAGATGTGGGCGAACTCTTACTTCCCTTATTTTTTTCTTATCAGCCACATCTTCACCATTCAACTTCATCCCATCATCATTTTCTTCTACTTTTCCAGCCTCACTTTTCAACCAATCATTAACCCCATTCATCTTACCACACTTATCTCGTACCTATTTTGACCCACTTGCTACTTCCCCGTTACTTGGCATTGAAATATTTTCCCTACCATGAACACTATTTGCCTTTAACATCCTCATATCATCCTCAAGGATTGAAGCCTGAGAAAGCAAATCTTTGTGTTCATTCACCAACTTTTGATGTTCAACCAAATAAGCTTGCACATCAAATAAAGGGTATGCACCATCTCTAATACCAACTTGAGAATGGTTAACGACTTGAACAAAGAGGTCATTTTCCATGTCTTCTTCTGCTGGAACCAATTCCTCAACCAACTAATCACATTAAAAAAGTAAAATTAACATAATTGTATGTGAAAATTTAAACTATAAAACCCCAATACCGAGTTAATATACTAAAGGTAATTACTAACCTTCGCATTTGAAAAAATGTTTGAGATTACAACATGTCCTTCCTCCACTTTGGTCCAATTGGTAATGCGTGGAAAATACTTATTTGGTCCACTACATAGGCTTGAATGTTCAACCACCCATATCTAATCAAATGACAAATAAAATTAACGTAAACAACATTTGACATAACTATATATATAATTAAAAACACATAACCCATTTAATTTTCGATATTTGCAATACGTCTGAGCAACCAGAAATGTGTACAACTTTATCATTCTTTGGTTGATGGTATTTTGACGCCGCACTACTAAGATTACCCATTAAATCGTTGTAAACAACAACACCCCAATTATATGTACTAAGAACGTCTAAATCATCAACGAGATTAAAGAAAACTTTTTTAATATTAACATCCGTGTTTTATTTTGGAAAATATAAGAGACACAAGGTGAATAGGATATAAACTCTATAAAAATCATCTATGTTGTCCCCTTCTTGAAGGATGTCCAGCTTTGAATGTACACTATTAATATTAATAACTTCGTTCACGTCAAACAATTTACTAACATGACTATCCCTATCAATCGATTATGGCAAAGATTCTCCTACAATAAGCAAATCTAGAGCCAAACAAAGGTCTAGATGTTTAAAGGCTACAATCCTAATGCCTACTCTAAATCCCGAGCTACTTGCATCCCACCTATGAAATAATTTCTTCAAAAAAGTTCCATTAATTCCTATATAGGTCTTCATTTCCACCAAATATTGCAACGAAATTTTCATAATTCTACTCCTTTACGCATTAGACAATTTTTGGTTAATATCTACCAACTTATTGGTACGTGGCATTTGAGTCTTTATCTGCGGCTGAAAAATTAACATTATTCATTCATTAATGACATAAAACACAAACAATTACATACACATTAAATGTCTAGTTAATTAAAGTGTATTTACACCAACACCGACACCACCATCCCTTTTTCGTTTGTTTTCGTTCATGATGTTGACCTTATCTTTTGTATACAAGAACAATTTCTATCAACAACAATTAAAAAACACACAAACACCTAGTCTTAACACATGTTACAAGAACGATTTGAAAAAAAATCATCTTATAACTAAAAGTTAATGTTTTCCTATCTTTGTTATCATAGACATACTGATAGAAAATTATCTGCATTTAACCATATTTTAACATAGACGTAACCACATTTTTTTTCTTCAAATTTCTAACACTTTGATCATTTTTTTAACAAAAGTGTGACCATGATTCTTTAAATTAAGAATTTGACACTAACTCTACATGATATCATTTAGAGGAACAACCACAATCAAACTAAAAAAATTGGGGAAAACTTATGATTTTTTACTAACAATAATACAATGATAAATGAATATTTTTCTATGAATAACATGTTTCAGGTAGGCTAACTTAAAATAGATGCACTTAACCAACAAAAATTACCATCACAAAAACAAATGCAAGTCTCATCAAGGGCAACCATTAACATAATAAGAGCCTTCAAATGGGTAAGGTGCAAATACTTCATAAAACTATATGTAGCAAATATCATATAGACAACGAGCCAAAATGAAGAAATCCGAGATTATAAACTAGACATCTTAATACTATTATTCAACATTTTAACCAAATATGTCACAAAATCAGTATCATACATTTGTTTTTTTTAAACAACAAACTTTATTAAAAAAGGCAAGACTCACAAAGCATGAGTACATGCACAACAGGACATCAAAATAGGAGAAAAATAAACATGGCAACAATAGGCAACAAACGTCATCACAACCAAAAGGAAAAGCTACAAACAAAATTATTTAGGAAAAAAAAAATCAAAATTTGTAAACCAATTTCAACATAAATTTCAATCTTTACATGTTTGGATATATGGTTTAGCAAATAATTTATAAAAACAAATTTCAATTTTGGGAAAAAAAATCATTCAAACTACAGACAAATAAACCATCATCATCATTAAATTAAATGAAAATTTGAGATAAACCTCGCCCTTAAAATTCTAATTTCTTCATCGAATGCAAAGTTTGAGATGAACATCACCTTCAATAGAGAAATTCAGTGACGGGGACTTTGACGCGGAAAGAGAGCCGGGCGTCGAGGAATATTGCAAAGACGGAGGGAGGAAGTCACCACACAAAGATAGATGAAGGAGATTGCCACAAAAACTACATTGTAACAAGAACGTACAAATACAATCACTACAAAACCGTAATCAAGTTGTGAATAACAAAATTAACCAGACACTACGCAATCAGAGGAACAACTAAAGAGATACTAAATGATTGGAGGAAAACTTGTGAGAGGTAGATGTTATTCTACATATGACATGTTTGACACAAACCAGCTAAAGAATAACTTAACTTAACCAACACAAATTATCATCCCAAAACCCATTTGCAATTACCAACAAATCAGACAGTAGCAACAATTAGACAGTAACAACATAACATCTTAATTGGCAACGAGCCAAAATGAAAATATTATACAGTAGAAAATAACAGAGATTGTAAGATAATCAAGCTTCATTTAACCCAAAATTTTCACTAAATCAGTATCATACCCTAATTTGATTAATTTCTTCAATTATTTTGGAAAACAATTTAAAACCTGGACAAATGATTTCAAAATAAGTTTTAGTCTTCACCAAATACAAAATTTAAGATATATATTACCTTCAAAGGAGAGATTCGTCGATGGAGACTTTGACAAACGGTAAGTGTTGAATCGCGAAAGGAGAAGCGAATGTTAGAGGAGATCGTAGTTAATTAATCTGTGGTTGTTGAGGGAGGGAGGGAGAGAGAGAGAGGGGGGAGAGAGAGAGAGAGAGGTCGTCGAAGACTGGGAGGAGATGGCGACGACAGGGAGATGGAGCGAGCGGGAGATCGCGTAATCTTCTCAGATAGGTGAGACAAAATATCAATTTTTTAATTTGCTAGATCTATTATTATTTTTTTAGCATTCTTTACAAGGATAAATTTTTTAAAGTTTCCATGCCATGTCATCAGTGGTACAAAGGGGCGTACCAAAAGAGAACACTAAGTAATGACTTTTTGTAGTCTAAATTTGGATGAGCGGTGAATTTAGAAAAACCTCCATAACATCGTGATTCTTTCTAAACTCCGTAACATCGTGACTGTTGAAACTACATAGTATTGCTCTTGCTAAAATCATGGAGAATCATTTATAAATTTAAACATAGACTTAGTTAGTTCAAATTAAAGGATTCTTTCTATATAACCCTTTTTGACCAAAACATGTTGTATCAAAATAGATTTTTGTTGATGATATGACATGGTCCTATGATAAGGTGGAATGATTTGCCATCACAGGCTTTTCTTATGCACTAAGAAAAGTGAGAAAGAAACGTGCATAAAATAGACTGAGGTGCCCACACTGCCCCATCGTGGAGTCACTCAAAGACTCAAAACAAGGATCAAAATCTCGCCTTATGAGTTCCAAGACAGATTTCTAATTGAGTATATCAATAATCATCTTAGAACATCAACGAAAATTTCTTTGCAAATACGACTCATTAGAGATATAGACTAGTTACAAATTATTGGTGCCTACATAAACGATAACACCTTATTAAAACATCCCATATGTAATATTTCTACTTTGATCAATAGAAAAGAGTTTCAAGAGCTTTCTCTCAATCTTGTTTATGGATTTCATATTTCATAATATGGTATCAGAACTAAATTGATTTTCAGTTGCAATTTTTTATAAAATTGGCTAAACTGCACTTTTCGACCCTTAAGTTTTAAAATGTTGCGATTTTGGCCCCCTATTAAAATATATTACAATTTTGGTCCCTTTCGTCCCAAAATTGCTGAGAAGACGCCAGATGTCCCAAAAAAGGGACCATAATTGCAACTTTTTGAAAAGATAAGGGGTCAAAAGATCATATTTCCCTTATGTTAGGGGGTCAAAAGAGCATATTTCCCTAAACATGAGGGGTCACTTTTGTCATTTTTTTTCATAAGGGTCCAAAATCGCAACTTTTTAAAACTTAAGGGATTAAAAGTGCACTTTAGCCGATAACTTTCTCATCTTCAATTTCTCGTTACCTTTCTCATTCATTTTTCTCCTATCTAACTTTTTCGAGAAAATCAAGTTCAAGTTCGGTTTCACTTTCTTCATCTATTTCTTTTGATTCCTTTTCAGTTTATGTTATTGCAATTACTATTTTGTTTTTTTATCGCAATTTTGCTCTCTTAATTTCCCCAAGTTCTAAGGTTCCACATTCGATTTTCTGCAGTAACTCAATTTCACTTTCCAATTAGCTTTCAATCCCAATTTTATCTTTCGATTTCATCTCACTGTTATTCCAAACTCTTGTCCGTTTCTGACATGTCTATATAGTGCGGAAAATCCAAGTACGGCTTAACACGATAAACAGTGGGTAGTGTTATTATACGATTAAAATAAGTAAAAAGTAAAACAAGATCAAAAGACAAAAAAAATGCCCCTTTACATAACTATTTTTTTAATTTGAAATCTGAATAAAAGACAAAAAAATTATCTCATTTAACATAATACACCTTCAAATCATTTGACAAAGTTGCCAAACCGTTCAATCACTTATGACATTGATGATCTCAAGTATGTTTTCTTACTTTACAAGCAACTGCTTGTTATCTACTAACTGTTGGGGGAGTCTGAAGAGCGCTAGCGACAGTTGGCTAAACTTCCATGACTGCTAAGAAACTTGGACACCATATCTCCACCTAAAACCTTAAGGCATTAGGTATGTGCCCCCTCTCTTATATATCCAATATTTCCTTCATTTCTAATTGATGTGGGACATAATGACACACACTTGATTTCCAACACTAACTACCCAACACTCTTTGGAATGAGAAGTAATTGTTGCACGTTCAATAACTTCTTGATGGACAAAAGTTATATATAATATATGAGTGCAGTTCATTTGTTATGCTCCAAACCTAAAGTCTCTTTGAGAAATTTACCAACCAAAATAAGATTGTGGAAAGTTTAGAAGAGTCTCATCATCTTCAAGGAAGAGCAATAACCTCAGGTATGTGCTTCATTCAATAATTTCGTTTCAGCTCTTATTCATAGAATTTCGTTTAGATTATAGCGAAAATCTAACAACTTGTGCATGTAGTTCAACTTCAAAAGATTGTAAAGTATATTGGTAATGGATGCACAATCCACATGCTGATTGAACCAAGTCTCTTCTTTGGATAGAGATAGGAGATACAAGGTAAAACATGGAAATTAAAAATTTCTTTAGAGGAAATAAAAAATCTATTGTTTCTGTTCACACTAGCAAATGTTCTAAATTATTTCATGATGTTTTGTTATTTCTGACTTAATGAAGAATATATATGTCCATTCTCATTTAAAAACAATGGTTGTCATAGTGGATTCTAATCTTTCTAAAGTAATAAAGAGAGTAAATGAGTCAAACAACACTTTTTTTTTGTTGAAAAGGAACATTATATTAAATGAAAAGAAAAACATACAAAGATCGGGGACATAAAACCTGACCTAAGTACAACTCAAACGGAGATACATCGTCATAAATCTGTCCCAGTGATCAATCCTAATCTATCCTAACAAAAAGTTCACTAATCACGATCGCAAACCAACAAACCCTCGCACAACTATGAAACCATGTTGCAAAAAATATGAAAAGTGAACATATGTGAAGAACAAATAGAATTTAATTTCAGCGAATGGATTGACCGTCAACACAATACCAAAATCAGCACTTGTTCTAAACATGATATGAATATTTTAACATGAATGAATTGACATTTGTGTATTCTCATGATATGGTGCGCCGCATAGAAGCAGTAATTTGTATCAATGATTTATGCAGTGCTTGTCAACTTAGAAAACTGCATCACATTTTTAGAATCATTCACAAATCACATTACAACTTTAATTGCAAGACTTTATCAAAATAATATTTGTGTCATTTTTCACAATTCAAAGATCACAATGTAATTCCAAAACCACGAATTCACAATCCAACCACATTTTAAAATTATCCTTCACTTCATTAAACCTAATTCATCACAATTTCAACAGATTCATAACCTCTTTGAATAGACTCCTTCACAGCTTCCAACACAAGTTGAGTCTTTCTACTAATAACTGACCATGTCTTCTCAGGTTTCATTTCCAACCTCTTAATTTTACCAACCAAATCAGCAAACTCCTTAATCATCCAAACATCTTGAGAAAACTTTGTCTCAACAACATGTTCATTTGGCTTAGGGCACCACCTACCTTGTTCAATCTTTGCATAATCAATCTCCGATGACTCCGAAAATGTTCCATACCCTAAACTCTCTTCAAAAGGAAGTGTTAAATCGTGAAGGCGAAGCGACCCTTTCGTTCCCAAAATTGTTACGTCAAAGTTTACATAGGTTAAGAAAGAGCAATGGAATGTGGCAGATTTTCCATCTTCCCAATGTAGTGAAGAACCACATGATATGATTACATTGTCTTCATTGAGTATAGCTTTTGGGAATGCAAGAACTGATTTTGGAAGCTCATAATTTACAGACCATAAAATTGCTTGGATGCTGTACCAACCTATGTCACCAAGAGCACCAAGACCATCTAAATCCGGTTTCATGCGGATGCTGTTTTTGAGGAACTCAGGACCAGGGTTGTATGTCATGCAACTATGTATCTGATTTTGAAAGCAAACACTAATAAAGAAAAGTTGAAATAATGACAGAAATCAGAGACAAAAATACTAAAATTGGTTACCAAGTTATGCATCACTAGCATTTAATGATAAAATTAGAGATGAATTTTGTGTTTTTCCCGTCTTAAATTTTCGTCGATATTTCAACTTTTTCTGGCCGTGAAACAAAAATCATTAACTTAATCTTAAGATTAATACTGTATACCTTGAAATAATATAAATAAAGAATAAGTATGTTTTTAGTACACGTAGTGTACTAAATTGGTTGGTTCAAGTGATAAAGGATTTAAGGTTTTTAAGCAATGAGATAATAATTAGAAAATGACAAAGAATTAGCATTAATACTAAATAGGTTGGTTCAATTGGTTGGTTCAAGTGATAAAGAATTTAAGGTTCTTAAGCAATGAGATGATTAGGAAGTGACTTTGTTTACCAACAATTCATCATTACTAGCCATTGTTGTCTTTCAAGAACAAATTTGTAAATACTTGTTTTGTAATATCCTCTTGTAAATTCTTTGTAATGTTTTAAATTAAGTTGATATGTATTTTTGAGCGATAATGAGTCATCAAGCAATTGAAATGAGACAAATTCAAATGTTTATTCTTTTATCAAGTTGGACCGTGTTAACATTCTAAGACACTTTATGTTTATTCTTTACGCGTAGAATGTTATAGTTGGTATGATTTTCTTTTCTTTTTTTTTTGTGTTGAAGGTTTTAATTTATTTACGAGAGATGTGTACAAAAATTAGAGACTAGTGTGACTCAAAGGTCATACAAATAACTATTCAACCCTTCTACAACCAACATGAAATATCCTTTAAAAAAAACGAACATGAAATATATGTGAGCAATTGGAATTTTTTTTTTTGTCAAACAATTGAAATAATTTAAAATAATAATAAAAAATATAACACTAAGTTAAAAAAATTAATTAAATTCAATTTTTGTTGAGTTCAAGTTTTTTTTAATAGAAAACAGAAATACATATTAAAATTAAAAAGAGGCAACAAAAATGTATAACGTGAGTTTGAACA
>Ga0228710_1000356_pt1 | contig 54065 bp, 29 predicted proteins | sample MedpolnodulmetaG_FD_177995 | JGI IMG/M metagenome (GOLD analysis project Ga0228710, IMG submission 177995) | Root nodule microbial communities from Medicago polymorpha collected in Santa Monica, California, United States - pink nodules | ecosystem: Host-associated > Plants > Roots > Nodule... | reverse complement strand
CCCCCCCCCTTCTTGTGGTTTTTCTCACCTTCAACGAGAACCAATGGTTTCATGACAACATATGTAATAATATAGATGTTGGGATTGACGTCGGAAAAAGAGGGTCGAGGGGGTCAGGAAAAGGCGCAAATGTTGTCATTGTTGACAATATACACAAGCTGTGTTGGAAGGGTGAAAATAGAGAGGATATGTTATAAAGTCGCACATATTGCAAAATTAATGTTCAGTCCAACAAAATGAATGGGCAGTTACCGATCTTATCCGCTCACTCAGATGCCACTAAATTATACTAAAATACTTTATCTATCACCCATAGCCCACACCAGATGGTGGAAGGGGAGACCGATGAATCTCACATAACCACCTCTGACGTTATTCGGAAATTCTATGTCAATTGAAACAACAATCGTGTTTCAACTATCCCTTTTGTTCTTGGGCCAATCTTTTCAAGATGATAAAGTGTTGTTACAAGCATTTTTTATTTTTGTATTTTTGTATTTTAATTTTTTATTCAATTATTAAATCAATAATAAATTTGTTTTTGTATAGTTTGTGTTGAATTTCAAGTTTAATTATTGTTATGGTCTCCATATCCTAACCATTGAATACAGACATTCAAACCTAAAGTAACATAACCAATTACTTCACTTCCAAAGGAGTAATTAAATTTAACATATAAAATAAAATATATGACTGTAACATGAACATGTAGGGAACATCCTGCATTCTGATAGGCTACATTATAAGGATGCGGGGTTTAGTATGGGAAATGGAAGTTCTTCCCATGATGGGAAAGTTCAACCACAACAATGGATTTAATAGTTTTTTAATTTGGATGGCTAAGATCTTTTACCTGGTAATGACTTTAACTTATTGATGGGTATTGTGAAACAAAAAAGTGGACCCCACCAAATGATTAAATAACAATTTTACATTTATTTGATTTATTGGTTTTTGTTTGTAACAAATCAATGGGCCATTGCAATTTGTATTGGGTTTCTTTGTTCTAAACCATATGAAAATTGTTGTCCTGGCTTTGAAACCTTCCTAATAACATATGGAAATTTCAAAAAAGCCCCCAGCGGTAGTTAACTACCGTCGTGAGATCCGGTAGCAGTTAACTGCCGCTGAGACCAGCGGTAGTTAACTACCGCTACAGCCAACGGTTGTTAACTGCTGCTGCGTTCTTGGTTCAATTTCCAGCAGCTTTCTCCTTTCATTTTTCCCCACATTTGAACATGTTTTATACATACTATTTTAAACAATTTTTTTTTTTCACTTTTTTCATCCGATTTCAAATTCATCAATATAAAAGGTACGAAGTAATTAACATGATAAAATTAAAACGCAAGAAATAATATAAAAGGTAAGTACGTAAATGTCATAGAAATATCACAAGGTACGAAACATGTTATAATAATACATCACCATCATCATAGTCAAAATGTAAAAAAAAAATAGCCTAATGATAATCAACCCTGCTGCCTACGATGCATATGCCCCTGCGCTGCCTGACAATTTGATATGTAAGGGCAGGGCGACCAGTACTGCCAATCCAGATCATCTCCTACACCAGCTCCTCTTTAGTCATCTCGGCCTGCATGGCTACAGGATTATCAGCCATCTGGAAGTCATCCCTGATGATCGTCAGTGTGTTAGGCATCTCTCTGGCATGCTCCTCCTTTATAACCTGCTCCACGTTTGCCGACCTGGGAGGAGATCCTTCATCATGATGCCATGCTCTCTCACACCTCTGTCTCCGATCAGGGTAGAACCACACAACGGGGTCTATCAACAAAGTAGCCAGCATCTCAGCGACATCTGACGGATGTCTGGGAATGTCCTGTACAAAGCCAAACTACCTCTTAACCCGCTCAGATAAATGACAGTACATCCTCTCATTCCCGCACATAAGCCATCCCGAGTAAGTGACAATAAGCTGAAAAGGGCACATCTCTCTGTGATCATCATATGTAGACCACCTCACATCATCCACCTCTAAGTGGTGCACAACTGTATACCCTCTGGTAGTAAGTCATCTCCCCGCACATGGTCTCTCCGGCTTCCAGCTCTTGTTTTTCTTCCTTGGGTACGAACCTGACAAATGCTCCAAAATCCATCCTTGCAACAAAAAAATAATACACAAAAATAAATATTCGAGTTAAATATTAAATAATTTATAAATAAATGTAGTCGAACTTAGGAAAAAAGTAATCTAACATGATGATAAAAATTATAAAATAAATTCATAAATAAATGACGATAAATATTAAATTTATACCATAAGAAGGGTCACACAAGCAGCCATCGTCTTGTTATTCAGACGAACAGAATCATCAAGATAATCATATAGGTAAGCTAAGGTCATTCCTCCCTATGGCCACTTCCCAATCGCATTCAAGTCTGCCATACAATCAAGATATACAAAGTTGATGTGTCTGTTCGTTTTGTTAGTGAACAACGCACTACCGACGAGATATAAAAGAAAACTCCTCACACACCAACTCCTCCTCCTATCTCTCTCCAACATCTCCTCCCTCGTTTGTGGGTCATGCATCTGTCTAGCCTCTATCAGGTGCTCCTTATAAAGCCGCTTCAGTGTGGGATAACTAATATGAGCACCATACTCACTCTTTGCCTCAACACGAGCAACAACATCTGGCATGCCCAACAACCTGGTCATATGTGTAATCCCACGTACCCGATCGACAACTACGTCATGGTCCAGTATGCGGCCCTGAATAGGACGGTGGAGGAGGTTATACACATCATCCAAAGTGATCGTCATCTCCCCCACAAGCAGATGAAAACTATTGGTCTCTGTGTGCCACCTCTCGCACAGAGCACATACCTTGCATGGGCCATAGTCAAATACCCGGTGTATATCAAATCATGTAAGCCAGACACCTCCACAGGATCCCAAAACCAACTCAAACCTTTCTCCGGCTTAGAAAGCTCTCTCACCTTTCTCCTTGCATTTATACACTTATACTCCTCATCATACCACATAGGAAAATCAAATGAATTAAAACATTGTCACTACAAATTTTAAAGAATTTAAACATTTACACAATTTTTTTTTTTAAGAATTTAAACACTTACATTATGATGGTTCACCCAAAGAGGGATCGCCATGTGCCTCGTGTAGTCTCAGGACCTCCAAGAAAGGGAGGCCCTACAACAGGGCAAGGCGATATCAACGGAGCACGACGACGTCGCCAAGGCTTGGGCTCAAGCTCAGGCACAATATCATTTGCCTCAAGATCATCTCCCTCAGTATCCTCGTCCTCTGCCACCTCCTCATCCTCATCATCTGCCTCCTCCTCCGGCTGATAAAACATAGCCTCCTCCTCAATCCGATCATATCCCTTAAATCCCCCGCATACCAAGCATACTCACACGCTTGTGTCAGATCAACCACCTAGGAGTAATCCATATGTGGCTGTGAACCCGGCATCTCTTCATCTATCCTCAAGTCCCTACGTCTCCGAGGCTTTGGAACATACGATTTTTCAACCTCTAGCTCCTTTCGATGGCTATTTGTCATAGTAGGTTTACCTTTGCGCACCCTACCCTCTGTAATACGCCGCTCCCGTGCATCCTCCTCCCCAACCATATATGTACAAAAACAAATTAAAAATAACATAAATACGTGGACAATGTATTTAAGCATTTCCTAAAAACTATATACTTTTACGGTAACACAACCTAAGACATTGAACATATCATAAAAATCCAAGCAAGTAACATGTAACATATCACAAATTAAACTTAGGCATTCATAAAAATCCAAGCTTAGAATCATTCAACTTAGACATTTATGTAACATACCACATCATGTCATTCTTCAAACTTGGCAAAAAATGTAAAAATCCAAGCTTATAATCATTATAACATATATACATTATAAAATTTAATATATTTGAAAAAAAAATCACAAAAAAAGCAAGGTTATCTCACTTAGGCATTTCATGAAACACCTTAAGTGCATTCTAAATTAGTAGCACAATTAGTGTTATTTGAACATCTAAACAACCACATTGTACCTAAGCCTACTCTAAACAACAATTCCAGCAAGAACCATACATTATAGCATCAAATTCTATCATAATTTGCAATTTTTAAACTTAACCTAAACACTAACATTTTGCTAAAATTATGAAAATAACACTTTAAACAACCTACGTTGCATGTAAATAGGAAGAAAGGTACTTACTTGTGATTCACTTGAAGCAAATTGGATGATGTTTCGTGCAAATGAAGGTTTGGGTGAATTTGGTATGTTTTTGAATAAGTTTGCATGTGTTTATGTAAATGGAGTTTCTGCGTTCTTAAGATACATATCTCAGCGGTAGTTAACTGCTGCCGATTTTCTAAACGGCAGTTAACTACCGCGGGGGGCTTTTTTGAAATTTCCATGTGTTATTAGGAATGTTTCAAAGTCTGAACAACAATTTTCAAACCATATTTTGGATGACCTGTTCATTGTGTTCCTTGTTTTATATTTTGATAATAATGTTGTCATATTAATTTCAATAACACAAACAATTAATCGATTTTCAAAATGTTATTAAAAAGAAAAATAATGTTTGACATAAAATTACCTGATGTGGACTATTTTCTGAGACATAAAATAATTTTATTGACTATTAATCTGTGAAAGTTTGTTTTTGTGGAGTGTTAATTTTATTCCCAAACCCATATCCTAACTATTGAATATGGACATTATAACCTAAAGAAACATAACCAATTACTTCACTTCCAAAGGAGTAATTAAATTTAACATATAAAATAAAATATATATGACTGAAACATGAACATCTAGGCAACACCCTGCAATCTGATAGGCTATGTTATAAGCAACCTCAACCTATACCCCCTAAAAATAACTTGAAACCTATTTCCATTTTGAAAAACTTGAATTTTAAATTATCTCAAAGTAAAAAAATATATATTTTTATTTATTATGATAAATGCTACTTTAGGTAATCCATATGGTTTGCATAGCGTAGGCGTAGCTATTGAAAACATTTGGGACTAAACTTGCGGCACAATATTACGGGCCTAGACAGGTTCGGGTCAAAACAATAAAATAGGGTACGAGTTCATAAAACGACATCGTTTACATTCTCATAACCCACTCTCTCTAGGGTTCGATAATTAAATCGTGAGTTGTGAAGAAAACGAGTGTATTTTCTTCTTCATCTTTATTCAGAATCGTTTCCTTTGCGATTAACAAGAATCGATCTAATGGCACCTCCACCAGGACCTTATTCCGGTACCAGCACCTTAGCTTTGGTAAAACCCTAATTTAGCTTCTTTGTTTTCTATCATTTGAATTTGTTAGAATATTTATTTTATTTTTGATTTTTTTGGTTTTGTGTATTGGTAGGTCGCTAGAGCTTCTGCTTTCTCCTTCGGCATTGTTTATGGATCCATTAAGCTCAAATATCTTAAGGTATCGTAACGAATCCCTTATTTTAATGATCTGATTTCAATTGATCTATCAAGAAAACCCCTTTTGAATTTAGATGTAAAAAGAATTAAAAACCAGTTTTTTGATTAATCACAGTTAATTAGTTTTGTTGTGTAATGGTTTTGTTCAATTATGCAACCTTTTCGCTCTAATTTGATTATTGTCTTTGCAAGTTGCTGCTTCTGTGGTTTCTATAGTTAATCTAGGATAGAATTTAAGGGATATTGATTTTTTTACTGAACAGTGCTGATTTGTTATTGTTGGTGGTGTTATTAATCTAAACTTCGGCTATTGTAACTTTATGAATCCATTTTCAAGCTAGATCCACAGTCTTAGGTTGAATTAAGTTCCTTTGCCTATTGATGCTATGTGATATATGGATATTAGGGCGTTCTAATCAAATTGGAGTCCATGTTCTAATGTTAGAAATGTGCCCTGATGACAAAAAACACAACTTTTAAGAATAGTAATTGTCTGTTTAAATTGTAATTAACATAAAAAATAATCATCCTTGTAACTAACATAAAAATTAGCCAGGGAAGTAAATTTGCAAGTGCCACCCACTAACTATTTTTCACTTCACTTGCAAAATTGTTTGTGACTTATGGTCCGTTTGGATTGGCTTATATTTGAGCTTATGAAATATATCTTATGCAAATAAATAAGCATTTATGTTACTTTTTAAGTTTTCATTAACGATAATTGTATCTTCATAAACTTCTTTTTCATAAGCTACATTGACAAACTTATGAATAATATATGAAAGCTTATTTATTTGCATTAGTTGTTTTACATAATTTCAAAATAAGCCTAATCCAAATGGGCCCTTATTTTGATTGGGTGATGGGTAAACTTCCCACAATTCATTAAAGGTAATATGGATAAAAAACCTTTAAAAAGTGGTACTAGTCAATTTATAAGAATTTAAAATCAATTTGATCAATTTTCACAAGAAGACTAAAAATAACCATTTACTCGTTGATCAATTTTCACAAGAAGATATCCAATAGGAACTAGCATAAGGTTAATAATGGTTGTGCCAAAGAGGAAGATTTTGTAGGGTTTGTTTGGGAAGGAGGCCTATGAGCATAGGTCTCCAAACCACCGACACAGCAAGAAATTAAGGACGGGTCATGTGGATGTTTGATCAGCGAGTCATTATATAGTGTAGTAATTCTGACTCTTTTCATTGCCATCAATGTTTTCAGCTTTTTGTCCTCATATCTTTGTTTATAAGCAATAATCCGGCTGTGTAACTGCCGTCTAACTTTTTTTCAACATGTAGTAACGATATAGTAGCAGTATAATGGGCTTATTATTATGAAACTCCAATAGATCTGAGGCCTTGTGATGTAGCACTGGCTGCACATGCACAGGGCCGGGCATGATGTTACCATATGATTCTTCAATAAAAATTTTAAATTACAATTTTGGTACTAAATGATCTATATTATATATAAATATAAAAGCTTACAACAAAATATGAATTATAATAGCTACTTTGTTCATAATCTCTCACTCAAGGTGTACGGCGATTTGTTTAATTTAATAACAAGTCAAACAATTTAGCAACAAACTTACCGGTGTTGTGTGTGGACTAATTTGAACTTGAGTGGTAAGTTAGTCTTAGGTATGTAACAATGTGAACGCAAATAATTACTAGTACCTGAATAAATAAGTAGTCAGTATAAGACAACTATTTGAGTACCTGCTCAATCCCATGCAAGTAAACTCAGTATTTTTGTTCTGTTGTGATGACCATCTATAAAAATAGTGATAGCATCATAAAGTCAATATTTTTTTTTCCTTCCCAAAAGAACATGTTTTGGTTGTTTTGTTTTCTACCTTTTTAATGTTTTGTATTGTAAAATATGAGACAAACAACACAAACAATTAAGGTGTAAAATTGCTTCTTGGTCAAAATTAAGGTCTGAAACTCTGCATAGATATCCCTGCTGTACTTGAATGATGAGTTTGTTCATGTTTGTTTTTTTTAATATTATTATTTATCATTATCCAAGTGAGGAATTCATGACTTTACATAAGCTAGTCTGACAACCTTGCCGAGTGTTAGTAGTCCCCCGATTTAGGGTAAAATATTTATATTCTGTGTTGTACACAAATCTGAAAGGTTCAGATCAGATATAGTTTTTATGTAGGGTAAAATATTTATATTCTGTGTTGTACACAAATCTGAAAGGTTCAGATCAGATATAGTTTTTATGTATCTCCATATGTTACGTTTTTAACGGTCTGGTTTAGTGCATCCTTGTCTCTAATGCTGAACACCTTCCATATTTCCATTTGTTTTTTTTCTTCTATATTTGTAAGAGATTAGGATGCTTGCTTCAACATCTTTTATGATTATTGTGAACTCTGGAACTTCTGTTTGCTTTTGACCTTGCATTCACTGTGTTTGATTCCTGTTATAACATTTGTTCTACTTTCAGTCAAAAGCCAAGTCTCACCAGAAAGCTGAAGCCAAGGCTCACTGAAACCAGTGACATGGATGGAGCAGAATACTCAAATAATTCATGACGTGGAACTGTACCATGTGTTCTCCCATTTTTTTTCTTCTTCTGATTTAAGATTTGGTTAATCATAAGCATTGAGTTTAGTGCATTGTGAAAATGTTCAAATTATGATAATTTTGCCTTGTTTTGATAGTTATCTTGTCTCATTTTAAGTTTCCAGTTGATATTGCACGGGCCTGCTATATACTGTTTTGTCATTTGCTTCTATTTTCTGTTCTTTTTTATCGAGTTAGTCGAGCACCGTTTTATTGTGCTATGTAGAAACTCAGCAATATCCTTAGATTAACACAACATGGAAGTATATACTCTCAAAAGGATGGGGACTAGGGAATAATGTGGCCACCCCTGCTAAGATATAGAAAGCAAATAGAAGGATGGGGACTAGGTAGATTTAATAGGACCAACAACATTAGTGACGGTTCTTGTTACCGTCAAAGGTTGTTTCAGTTGAGGAATAGTAATAGAAGGTAGGTTCATATTCAACATGAATTTGGGCGATTTAAAGCACTTGGTAGGAGAACCTGTTAATAAGGTTATAGCAGTGTTGTTGTAGCCCATGGAACAAAGGAAGTTAATGTAATCTTTGTTTTGTAAGCCGTATATGAGACCAGGATATGTTACTTTGTTAGGATTAACATGTCTACCGCCATAGTCAAATGGATCTGCTTGTTGAGATTAATTAGAATACTCTGACAGTGTAAAGAAACTTTACACTGTCAACCAATTAAAATTACTCTTTAAGACACATAAGCTTGAGCGTTAAACAAGAAAAAATCAAATAAAATCTAGACTAATAAATGCCACATCCCATTTTTCTTATTAGCCTAAAACCCCTATACCCTGGTAAACAAAATCAACGGTAAACAAACCTTGTGTTTAGATGGTATAGTTTTATGGTGAAAGTCTAAGAACAAAACCGCCATGGATAAAGCTTGAAGCAATAGAAACAAAGAAAGTAATTATGATTGATTAACTGAAAACGGTTACAAGGGTAGCTTATATAGAAGCTTAGAGTGAACACCTCATCACAATCTATTTCTAACAAACTACATGAAAAACAAATGAAATGTAAATGAACTTCAAATTACAAATTGCTAAAACCTAGCTTGCACGCTAAGTCACTTCCATATTATCCTTATCATGTGCTTGCGTATTTATCTCATTAGTATTTGTCTCTAATACTCCCCCACAAGCTGGAGGATGATATATATCAATCAATCCTAGCTTGTTAACACTCATAAAACTGGCGTGGCCCTGAAGCTTTTGTAAAAACATCAGTAGTTTGATTGTGTGAGGAAATAGGTAACAATCTCATAACTCCAGCTTGTAACTTCTCACGAACCAAGTGACAATCTATATCAAGGTGCTTTGTGCGCTCATGAAACACATGATTAGTCGAAATGTGCAAAGCACTCTGGTTATCACAATAAAGCACTGGTAAGCGTGAAGGTGATTGTTGCAAATCATGAAGGAGAAAACACATCCATTGTAATTTACGAGTTGCTGATGCTAGAGCTCTATATTCAGCTTCTACAGAGGAACAAGAGATAATGTTTTGTTTCTTTGATTTCCATGACACTAGAGATTTCCCAATGAAGAAACAATACCCAGAAATAGATTTTCTAGTGTATATGCACCCTCCCCAATCAACATCACTGAAGCCAAATAATTGTAAATCAGATGATTGGGGAAAAAATAAGCCACGACCAGGTGATCTCTTAAGGTATCTGAGTACTCTAAAGTAGCTTGATAATGAGTGACTGTAGGAGAAGCCATAAATTGACTAAGTTGCTGTGTAGCATAAGCAATGTCTGGTCTAGTAGTAGTAAGATATAACAATCTACCTACCAGTCTTCTGTAAGCAGCAACATCATGATAAACTGAACCTCCATCTTGATGTAAACGTGAAGAAGGATCTAGAGGTGTACTAGCACGTTTGCAACTTGTAAGCTTAGCATCCTCTAAATGTTCTAGACAATATTTCCTCTGACACATTGAAATACCTTTAGAAGAACGTGCCACTTCAATTCCAAGGAAGAATTTAAGTTGGCCAAGATTCTTAATTCTAAAGGTTTGATGTAAAGCTAATTTTAATTCATCAAATACAGTGAGAGATGTACCAACAAGGATAATGTTATCAACATACACAAGAAGTGCAGTGAAAGAGGAAACAGTGGATTTGATGAATAAAGTGTGATCGAAGGTAGCTTGTACAAAACCTTGTGCATAGAGAAATTGAGTGAGCTTCTCAAACCACTGTCTACTAGCTTGCTTAAGGCCATATAAAGATTTAAGAAGCTTGCAAACCTGTCCCGGTTTAGGGGAAGAAACTCTTTGAGGTACTTTCATATACACCACTTCATGCAAATCACCATGAAGGAAAGCATTATTTACATCTAGTTGATGGAGATGCCAACCATGTATAGATGCAAGAGCCAAGAGTACTCTAATAGTAGACATCTTTGCAACTAGAGAAAAAGTTTCAAAGTAGTCTAAGCCTTCAGTTTGAGTATAGCCTTGTGCCACAAGCCTTGCCTTGTATCTTTCAACACTGCCATCAACATGTCTCTTAATCTTGTAAACCCATTTATTACCAATAGCAGTAGCATCAGATGGTAACTCCACAAATTCCTAAGTATTGTTAGCATTGAGTGCTTCAATCTCAGTCTGCATAGCAGCTAGCCATCTAGAATCCTTACTAGCATGATGTAAAATGGAAGGTTCTATGTCATGTGAAATGGAGAAGGCATAAGCTTGATGATGTGGAGCAAGCTGAGAGTAAGACACATAGTTTTTCATAGGATAAGTAGGAGAGTGACAAACATAGTCTTGCAAGTGTGACGGGGCTTTACTAATTCTTTGTGATTTTCTAATAGGTATAGGCTGAACATCTTCACCATCATTACATGAATGGTCAATGTCATCAGTGACAACATCATTTTCATAGATATCCTCAGAAGGAGTATCTTGAATATGAACTTTTGTATCATCAGGTAACTTAGCAGACAAATCATGTCTGCTATCTATGTAGATGAGTATTTGTAACAATATTTATAGATAAAGAATGAAATGAGAATTATAAATCAAAGAACTTTACATTCCTGGACACAAAAACTTTAGAAGTATGAACATCAACCAAAATATAACCTTTCATGTCTGATTTATATCCTAGGAAAGCACACTTCTTTGCTCTAGGGTCAAACTTATGTTTGTTAATTGGTAATGTAGAAGCATAACTCAAGCAGCCAAACACTTTGAGTTGACTCAAATCAGGAACTTGACCATATAAAACTTCATGAGATGACCTATTTTGCAGAATTTTGGTTGGTATTCTATTCAAAAGAAAAACAACATGCAACACAGCATAAGACCAAAACTTCTTTGGTAATTTTGACTGAAACATTAAGGCTCTACTAATGTTCAGTATGTGTTGATGTCTTCTTTCTATCCTTCCATTTTGTTGTGGTGTATACACACAACTTCTTTGATGCAAGATACCTCTTTCAGCATATAATTCTTGCATAAGAAATTCAGGTCCATTATCACTTCTAATGGATTTTACTTTCTTCTCAAGCTGATTTTTTACCATATAGACAAAGCTTTTGATCTTTTCTGAAGCTTCTGATTTAGATTTCATCATAACAACCCAAACATGTCTACTATAATCATCCAAAATGGTTAAAAAATATCTAAAACCATGAACAGAGTTAGTAGAAAAGGCCCCCCAAATTTCAGCATGCACAAGATCAAACATAGCATGTGCATTATTCTGACTAATAGAAAAGGGTAATTTCTTCTGTCTGGACATTTGACATATATCACAAGCAACATGTCCACTAACTGAGATGTAGCTATACAACTTATTCATACATTGCATTCTATCATGAGATAGATACCCAAGTCTAAGATGCCATAAAATTCCAGGAGGCACTATACTAGCAAACTTATTATTAGAAACAAAAAAACTTGAAATTTTAGCTGGTTTCTTTGTTTTCTTCTCAGCCTTCAAGTAATACAGTCCATCTACCTCTTCAACCAAAGCAATCTACCTCATATCTTTCTTTTCCTGTATAATACACTGATTAGCCTCAAAATTCACAATGCAATCTTGTTCTTTGCACAGTTTTGAGACAGATATGAGATTAACAACAAATTCTGGCAAATATAATACATTATGAATGTGTAAAGAATCAGATAACTTCACATTTCCTTTGTGACAGGCTTCCACAATATTCTTATTTGGTAAAGTAACACTAATTGGTTGAATTTCACTATAGGTAGTAAACCAGCTCAAATCATGACAAGTATGGTGCGTAGCACCAGTATCAATTATCCAACCATTTTCATCTACATTGATACTAACATTGTTGATAAAGAGATTACCTCCAATGTTAGCACCTGAGCTATTTGTCTTCACCATGTTTGCGGAACCTTTAGCTTCAACATTGCTTCTTTCCAATAGTGCTATCAAATTCTGATACTGATCTTTAGTTAGCATCATTCCATTTTCATCACTTTTCCCAATAGAAGTGCTTCCCTTAGACTCAGCATCTTCACAATCCACAAAATTAGCCTTAGCAAAAGAATTTCCTCCTCCTCTTCCCCAATTTGGAGGGTAACCATGTTTCTTATAGCATGTTTCAACTGTGTGATTTGTTCTATTACAGAAACTACACACTCTAGTGTTTCCTCTTCCTCTTCCTTGAAATGAATCTCCTCTACCTCTTCCAAATTGTCTCTGACCATCCTTGGCATTAACTAAGCCAGAAGCTTTATCATCCACAGGGATAGTAGGTGATGATACCACATTATACTGCATCTTTCTTTCTTGCTGCATTAGCATAGAGAAAACTCTATTTATCTGAGGTAAATGATCCATTAACAAAACTTGTGATGTCACACCTTGATAATCTTCATCCAATCCCACCAGAAACTTGATGATTCTATCTTCTGCTCTAAAGGCTTTGTTATTCCTCATAGCTAAACAAGAACAGGGGATTGGACACGTACATTGAGGCATAGGCCTGTATTGACCCAACTCTTCCCATAAGCCTATAAAATATGTAAAGAATTCAGTGATTTTCTTTATTCCTTGCTTCAAGTTAGCAATTTCTACTTGCAATTGAGCTACTCTGATTCTATCTCCCCTCATGAATCTATCTTTTAGGTCATTCCACATATCAAGAACATTTTCTATAAACATTACACTTTGCGCAATTGAAGGTGCTATGGAGTTGATTATTCAAGTATGAATAAGATTATTGCACCTCTCCCAAGCTGCAAAATTCAGATCATCTTCTTCTGGTATAGGTATAGATCCATCAACAAACTTGAATTTGTTTTTCATAGCAAGAGCTCTTCGCATTTTCATGGACCACAAATGATAACTCTCACCAGTTAACTGCGGCGTAACTGTAACTGTGGAAGAATTTTCTGAAGGATGAACAAAGTATGGATCAAGACTTTGATCTTGATTCTGATTGTTGTTTCGCACCATAATGTATCGAGAATTCAATCAGAAAACGAATGAAAAATTCAAGAACACAGAAAAACAAAAGAAAATCTGCTCAAGTAAGAACAGAGAAATCAAAAACGCAAATTGACGCGAATTAATGAAATGAAAAGATAAGAACAAACGAAGAAGATGAACCGAACAAACGTTCAATCTTCATTGTGCGGAAGCAGAGCAAGATGAACTTGCTTTGATACCATCTAAGAACAAAACCGCCATGGATAAAGCTTGAAGCAATAGAAATGAAGAAAGTGAATTTTGATTGATTAACTGAAAACAGTTACAAGGGTAGCTTATATAGAAGCTTAGAGTGACACACCTCATCACAATCTACTTCTAACAAACTACATGAAAAACAAATGAAATGTAAACGAACTTGAAATTACAAATTGTTCAAACCTAGCTTGCGCGCTAAGTCACTTCCATATTATCCTTATCATGTGCTTGCATATTTATCTCTTCAGTATTTTGCTCTAATAGAAAGTTCAAAAAAAAATTGGTAATGGCCTGTTGTTATAGAGGCTCTGTTCAAACAATTCTGCTCCATGGCACCCGATTTTCATTGTTAACCTCGTTTATTCTACAAAAGCGTCTATGTAATGTAATTTAAATTTAAACTATGAAACTCTTCAATTTAAATTTAAACTTTATGTATAGACAATTCCGAGTTGGAAATATTATGTAACTTTTTCAATTTTAGATGTGAGAATGAATATGTTAATTTTAGGAATTAATCAAACATTGTCTTGCAAAGATGAATATGTCAAATGTCAATTTGAGGAGGGCATGAGTGTTTTAAAAGTTGAAAGGAGATTCAATCAAACCTCTAAATGAAGAAACGTGAGATATTATAATTATTAGTCTAGATTTTATTTGATTTTTCCTTTTTTAACACTTAAGTTATTGTGTTTTAAAGAATGATTTTAATTGGTTGATCGTGTAAAGTTTCTTTATATTTTAATTAAACTCTATTAAGATTATGCATTAAAACTTCACTCTTCACTTTGTAGGTATACCCTTGGTGGCTTTGATGAATACAAAATGGTTCCATTTATGGAACTATTTGATCCATGTGTTGAGGCAAGGATGGAGCTAATGAATTACCTTAGAAATTTCTCTGAGGCCACTAATTTCAAGGAGCCTATGGGACCAATGGAGTCAAAGTTTTTGAATTTTTTTAGATAGGGTAAGTACATTTATTAACAAAAAATAGTTTAGATAAAGAAAAAAAATAAGAAACTTTCACAACACTGATGATATCACACAGAGAAATAGTTGACTAATTAATTTGATATTTGCATCTCAAAAAATGAGTCTAGTGTATTATCAATTTCAAATAAATCTATATAATTAAAATCACTTGTAAAATGTCATTGCTAAATATAACTTAAGTTTTTTTTTTTTTTGAGGGAATAACTTAAGTTGTTAACCTTACTTTTTAAATCAATTCATTTTCAAATTAATTCTATTAATATAGTATAGCCATTAGTTTCTTTTACAGTTCATCGAGTTGAACTACTATATCGCCACATTTCATTGGTTATTCAAAGAACTTAAGCTAATACTATTATATTTTTGCAGTTTTCTGAAGCAGCGAAAGTGTTTGTGATAATAATGGGGATAAACGACAATGCTCACAATCATATTTTAGACCTATTTGTAGTAGCTACTATGCTAATTTTAAATTAAGTATAGTTACTTTTCAATATGATACAAAACTATATGAAACTATGTTTTTTTTTGTACTATTTTTGTTTTTGGGTAGAGTCTTGTACTATTCTATTCTACATTTAAGTGTGTACTATTCTACTCTATATTAAAAGGGTGGTGTTAACTTGTGCTCTTGGAGCACATGTTAAGAAACTACAAAGAAGTTAAAGATTAAATGTAATGTACACATTCCAAGAAACAATTTTTATATTTGATTCATTAACTTGTGTCTTAAGGGCACAAATTAGCATTTCCCATATTAAAATGATCAAAGTATAATATTATACACTTAAATTTAAGTGTGTAATATTATACTTTGACCATTTTAAGAGTAATAATGATAAATAATTGTGGTATATTCTTGATTGTGTGACATTTTAAACCTATTGAAATATAATAAATATGGGCCTCCATTGATCTATCTAAAGAATTTTGCTCGTTTCACTTTACAAATTACTATTTAACACATACAAAAACTAAAATACCTTCAACGATAATTAACTATCGTTTGCTTCCAACAACAGTCAATGACAATCAACTGAGGTTGGATACCAACGACAGTTAACTGCTGCTGCGTTCTAGTGTGCATACAACATCATTTACACGTGAACTCCAATGGCTCACTTACTTATTGAAGGATCTTCAAGTTCCATTTACATATCGTCATCTCCCACTTCTCTCTATTGTCATAGCCAATCCACACGATACATTGCCTCTAATCCTACATTCCATGAAAGCACAAAGCACATCGATATTGACCGCCGCCATATTGTATGGAAAAAACAAACTTCTGGCAAAACTCTTTCATATGCTTTTCAGTTAGTTTTGCCAACCAACTAATCGACTTCTTCACTAGGCACCTCGATCTAACTACTTTTCAGAGACTGATTTCTAGGCTAGGCATTTTAAAACTTACTAAAATTTCGCTATATTTCTAACTTTTAAAATTGAGGGTGGTACTTTTCAGCTTGCGATTCTGCTACTAAAATAAACTTTAATGTGTGTTATCTGAAGCGTATGTCCCAACGATATAAATTATCCTAAAATGAACTTCAAAACGTATAAAAAATATTAGTAATTTTTCAGATATAATGTATATATAATTAACTCTTGTTGTGGTGGAATAAGTGCAACTCCACAAGTTATATCTTAACCGATAAAAATATCGAAATTGTTAGGTTAAACGTCAGGATCGAGGTTCAAGTCTTGACAACTCCATTTATACATGTGTGAGTTTACAACGTCTTTGCTATTTCGTCTATTAATAAAATAAAAAAATCTAAATGCATATTTACATTTACTACGAGTTTGAATGAATCAAAGTGTGCATTTTTTGACAAAAGTTACATCCAAACAAAGTCACCTTTTGATTTTGTCAAATAAGCTCCAATTCAATTCAAACCGCTACTAAGAGAAATGTGATCAAATGAGTATCTTTTAACTTAATCAAGGTATTAAGTTCAAATTCAGCCTTAGATGCACAACCTGGTTAAAAAAAATTATGGAAAGTATGCCGTCCAATTTAGTTCCACAAAATTTAAGGATTAATATTTGCAGTTTTTTCTTTTTGATGACGAATCAGTATTTGAGTTGCGCACAAAGATATTAGATCTACAATGCATTAACCGAACAAAACAACATAGGATCGAAGAACCTATAAATAAACATAGGATCGAAGAAATCTGCCAAACGGTTAACCTTCTTTAATTTCTCTCTCCGCGATTGTAATATTAGTATTGTATTGTTAGTAGGAGTATATTTCATTTCTGAGGTTATTGTTCATGCTGGGCCCAGCATATATTCCAAGATCATCAATTAAACTTTAATCTAATCAAGATTACTGTGTCAAAATGATACTGGGGACAAGAAAATCATGGAATTAAGAAAATGTTACATTACAAAACGAAATTCAGTTGATTTTGTCTTCCCATGTTTGTCTCTTTCTTCATATCCCTTGCATATTTTAACTACACTAGTAAACAACTAAAGCTATAAATTGACCTGGGTATGTTATCACGGGATCTTTCTCATGGTCCCAATATTTTTATTAGTATTTTATTTCACGTCTTCTTTTGCCCGGTACCATTCATTTTCTTATTTTATGTTTTGTGAGTAATTAATTATTTACTCTATATTTTGTTTTTGTTGGAAACCTACGCTATGTATCGTGCCAAAATTTTCTCTTCCAACTCGGGTTAGGTCTAACTCAACTATACAAAACCGATTTATATTGATGGTGATGTCTTTCATTTATTTTATCATATATGTATGACTTTTAATATATCTCACGTCTCGCATTTTAGTCTGATAGCAAACGATTCAATGAATCTTATATATGAGACGTTTAACATTTCCACCGGTATAATTCTCTATGGTTTCTAGCTAACAAACAATTTTTGTAGTTAATTAATTCAAAGAATAAAAATCATATCTTTTGTGCCCAACACAACGGCGAATTGTTCTTTTCATTATTCATCTAATCATAATGATTCGCATGAATTCCCATTTTTGTGCCCTTGATTGGTGAGTATGCAGTATGTGAGAATTTATTTATAATTCGTAGGATAATGAAAGCTACATGATTTGTAATGTAGTTTGGATCTTATGCAGTTTAAAGACAAAGATCAGGTTCTGAGTTCAATGATCTCAATGTTAGATGATGGGAAACCTAATAATTAATCAGGTAAGCACATGCAACGTGAGTATGTTTAGTTACCTAAGCAATAAACTAAGTTACGTCTAGATTATTATTTTTCTTGTCTAACTTGAAATTGAAGTTGTTTTAATAGTAATCAACTTGAGAATGTTAATTACTTAATCTATACAACCTTTATAATATAAGGGAATACCCAAACTTAATTTGTTGTGACTATTTCTTTCTTTCTTTCTTTCTTTATTTAATTAATTTTGTTAAATATACTGAATGAAATTGTGTGACTTCAATTTTTACCAAATTATCCCTCAAATTTTTTTTTTTTGCCAAATTAGTTGACCACTAATAACTTGGAAGAGTAACATCAATAATAACAATGGAAAGTTAATCATCATACAAGAAAAAGATAACACAAGCGAAAGGAATACTATATTCACAATAGTTTTTATTATAAAACACTGTCTCTATTTCTTTTTAAATTTCGGAGTTTTAGATTATTTTTTTCTAATTGCCATTTTCAAAATTCAAAGTGATATTGTTCAAAAAAATTCATAACTTTGTGTTTTAGAGAATGAAAATTTTTTATAAGAGGTGTCTTCTAGCAAAACCCATTAAAAAATATATATACTATAAGCACTTTTATTTCCCTCCCTTTAAGTATGATGAAATTCAACTTGCCAATCCAAGGTCAAAAGATTGCAAACATGTCTCACCAAGATGGAAACTATACCCCCAAGATTGCAGTTAATTGCAATCATATCAATCAGGATTTTTGAATCATTCTCGACAATAAGATGAGAAATATCCCAACCTAGGTACAAAGCGCATGTCTCTGTATGAAGCTTTTGTCCAACATTCGTCCAAATTGCGAAAGAGGCCTCCATAACCTGAAGTCTCGCTATTCCCTCTACAAGCACCTTCATTATTGAGTTTGTTCTAGCCCTCTTGGGATTTCTCCTAGCCAATATAGTTTGTCTCCTTATGTTGAGGGTTTTCGTGAAGATGATGAAAGGTGCAATCGTTTACGTCTTTATAGCCTCTCTGAATCACTCGAACCAAGTCATGAGGTCGTTGTAAATTTTCCTAAACAACTGATTTATTTCTACAGGTCTAAAGAAGTCAGCATGCAGTCGTGAAAGTTGTCTATCCCATCTTGGAAGCTTCAATCCCATGCTTGTTAAGGTTAATGAAAATCCATCCATGCAAGCACCCTAAAATAAATTAGTAATAAAGTTAGACGAGACCAGTCGGAGCCAAACTTGAGTTGCATGCAAACATTCATGAAGGGTAGTCTCATCATCCCTCCCACAACAGTACAAGTAGGCAAAATTTCCACTCCGCACTTGATCTTGCAAACGTTTGGTGAGAATGTGTGGTGCAACAAAAAAACATAATAGTTGGGATGCGATTGGTTCCTTTTGAACCCCATAAATTTGTCCAACCTCCCTTGGCAGCAGGAGAGGTATATCGTGTTGCATGTCGCAAACACTCTCAATGGTAAATTGGTAGTTCATCCCAACTTGAAAATATCAGGCTCATCAACATCATTAGGTGCTAGAAGGGTAACACCTGATTCACAATGTCATTCGACAAGTTGTCACGCTCAAATCTCATGTTCCAATTACAATATGCGTTCAAAGCATCTCTCACAAGAAGGGTGCTGTCAATGTAATGTGAAGCTGAAGAGAAAAGCTCAACATACTAGCAGGAACCCATTTGTCCTACAAAAATTTGTATGACCATCACTAATATGCTTCACCACACGACGTTGAAAGTCGTTTCATATGTTCCAAATAGCTTTCCATAAAGTAAAATCATAAGGCTGAGAGTTACATGCAAGATAAAAAAAATTATTTGTCACTGTATAATACCAAATAAATAATAATATTATTCTTTTACAAAGTATTGATATTGGTTTTCATATTATTATTTTTACCGGGTTGTTTTTCCTATCATATTTCTAGGCATTGCAATGGGGCGGGATGGGGGACAGGTTTTACATTCCCCGCCCCCATACCTGATTCTCATATACTTATTCGGTACTCTACCCATACCCAACAGGATGAAAAATTAAACTCCATTCCTGTCCCAAACGGGTTCGGGTATCCCCGCCCCGTCCCCATCCCCGCATTGAATAATTTTTTTAAATAAAAAATAGAAGTTTTTTAACAACCCCTAGAGAATGTTGTAATGCATTATCCAGCAATATGCCCACTTTAACATTTGTTAGATTGATTGATTTAGCTGCTCCTTTAAATATCAATGGTAGTTTTTATAACACGACAATTATCAAACAAAATAACATGGCAAATCAACATAAAGTAATTTTCTGCATTCGGGACGGGTTTGGGTATGGGTTCGGGGTGGGTACCAATATACCCGTTACCCGTCCCATACCCGAGTTTTGAAATTAGGGAAAACCAAACCCTTACCCAAACTCAATCAAAACGAGAAAAAACCCGTCAAATTGAATCTGGTTCAGGCGGATAACCACATGTATAGGTTTAGTTGTCATACCTACATATTCCTTATTATTTATCACTCTATTTCAAATTGTTTTAAGCTATCTTTCTCATATCATTAATCAATGATAATTTTGCAACATAATTCAAAACTTCTCTTTTCTTATATTAAATTAACCAAAGTAACATATATTTTAGGAAGAAGGAAAAGTATACACCGTTCCAACTTTGAATAAAGAGCTTTTTAAAGCCCCAACAACAGAAGGATTTATGTTGAAGTACAAGTACCCACATCGCATGAGTATGGTTGATTGGTTGTAGTGGTCATGTCAAAAATTGCAAAGGAGGTCAAAGTGGCATAACAAATGGATCCTCTCTTTTCTGTTACGTTATATACGGTTATAGTACTAAACAATTAATTAATTAGTTTAATAACTTCCACTTCGCATAATTGCGGTAGCACTATAGATGGACCCAAAGACTGAAAGACCCATGCATAACAAAACAAGATAACAAGTATTAAAAAAGATCAAAATCAAAATTGAAATAATTAGAATCTGACAATATTTTAAAACTGTTTAGGATAAAAAGTTGACATTGCCTTTAATTTAGCTTTCCTAAAGTAGACTTAGTACATTGCATTACAAAATTGTACCGCACTAAAGGAATGGATCTGGAATTTTTCAAAAAAAGAAAAAAGAAAGAATTTAGTATAAGCATACAGTTGCTGCACATTAATCCCAACCATTGATTTAAGATCATACAATTCATTTTGAACAACAACAGAATCAACTTTCGTATTCACTTTCATTTCCTCTAAACTCGTAAACAAAAGCGAAACAATCTCGACCATTAATTTAAGATCCGACGGTTAAGATATGCATCAAAAATAACAAGTGGGCTCAAGCAAAGCCCACATGACCCATCTCCCTCTGTCACATGGGCTTGACTACGATATCAGCAACAGCGAAAGGGCACAATCTCGTAATTATCTTCAACTCCAATGGCATTTCATTTCCACTCAAACCATATATACGTTTCACCTTCAACAACAATTTCCAAATTATTCCAATTACAACTAAACAAAACAAAACGCGCTCCGTTACTTTTTCCACACTCCACCTTTTTTCTTTTCACACCTCCAATTTCCAAATGTCACCGTCAACCTCCACCGGAAACTGCAGTAAAATCCGCCGCATTGTTCGCCTCCGTCAAATGCTTCTCCGGTGGCGAAAGAAAGCACGATTAGGAGCGTATGATGTGCCGGAAGGACACGTGGCGGTTTGCGTGGGTCCTACCATGAGAAGATTCGTTGTTCGCGCTAGTTACTTGAATCACCCGATCTTCAAGAAGCTTCTGATGCAAGCGGAGGAAGAGTACGGTTTCTGCAACCATGGACCGCTTGCGATTCCGTGTGATGAGTTTGAGTTTGAAGAGATTCTTCGGGTTATGGCCCGACCCGAGTTCAGGTTCTCAACGGTTGAAGATTTTCAGAGACGCTGCCACGTGGATGTTAGAAATAGCAGCAGTGGTGAATCGAGGCCTTTGCTTCGTGATGACTCGATTTGTTGAGTTAGTGAGTTAACTCGGTTTTCATGGACCGGGTTTTTTTTTCTTTAGGAAAATATTATAATCATCGCTAACTCTTTTTTTTTTAGGGGGAGGGGTGTTTTTTGTGCTAATGATTGATGTTAGGAAGAAAATATTTACTAGTGAAATGATGATGAAAAAAATTATGGATCTGGTTTGATTATTATTTATTCATTTTTTTTGGATTTAAGTTGTGGATGGTTTGTAATTTGTAGATGTATAGTAGATGCAAATTACTTTGATCAATTTCAAACGAAGCTTGCAAAAAATATTCCTTTTTTTTATTCATTTTAAATCTTTACGAATTTATATTTGATATTTGGATTTAATTTAACATTCAATTTATATTTTTTTGAAGAAGCTAATTTACTCCATTCAAATCGACACCGAGGAAAATCAAATCCGCACACTTTAAAATTTTAAACCAATATTGTCAGGCGAACCCACTTCGCCAAGTGGGTTAACGTTCAATTTAGATTAACTTCTTCTAATTTACAGGAATTTTTAACTAAAAAGCGTTGTATCTTTTAATTTACTACTTTTGTTAAATGAAATATGTTAACCAAAAAAAAATGGGAAAAAAATGTTAATAAAAAAGTTAAATCCGTAGAGTTTCATATTTTTTTATTGAGTTGAGTTGATGTTATAAATTTATCCTTTATATCCTTTATAAAAAAATCAACTCTTCAATCCATAGATGGGGTGGATGGGTTGGGGGTGGTGGTGGTGGTGGTCAAACGAAACGTAAATAAGTTTTGATTAAGAATTGTTTCACATAGTAATTAATCAAATTCGTGTATTGTTGAACACTTTGTTATTTGATAGAGTTCATCAATCATTTAAGTTTAATCATTTGATTGATCATAATCATCTAATTCATCATGCGTTCCTTGACACTTGAAAAAGTGAGTTGAAATCTTCGTTGTTCTACCTAAAATTAAAACGAGAGATGATATTTGAACAACAATTTTTTGACAACTTTTGTGATAACTTTTTTTCTCATACTTATATTATTTTTTTACTTTCTCTCTTTATTGTTTTGGTTTTTGTATCAATACCTTATTTTCTTTGTAAAATTTTGGTTGTCTAAAAAGTTATCATATAAACGAATGTTCAAATAACACAACTCAATTAAAAATGTCATTTGAAGAGATATATATACACATAAAATATAGAGTGGTGATATATGTACAACCATTGTGACAACATTTGTAACAATCTTCTTTCTCTCTTTTTATTGGTCAAAAACAATATAGAAAAACGAAAAAAAAGAGTAAGAACAATATGTGAGTATGAGAGAAACTTATCCAAAAATTATCATAAAATGATCGTACAAATATCATTTATCTAAAATAAATGGTGAGTTCCACCGTCAAGTAGGGGCCCGTATGGATTAGCTTATTTTAGAGCTTATGTAAAACAGCTTATGCAAATAAATAAGTTTTTATGTACTATTTATAAGTTTTTAAGGTAGTTTATAAAAAACCCGTTTATGAAGATACAATTTTCGTTAGCGAGAGTTTATAAATTAAAATAAAAGCTTATTTATTTACATAAGCTATTTTTCATAAGCTCAAACCAAACGGGATCTAGATCCTATTATCGTTAACTTTTATTTTCAAAAAACTGTGTCCATATATCTCTCCTAATATAACTATATTAATTTTGACAAATGGAGATTTCTTCTTTAGACAAATAGAGATTACATTATCGATAGGAATAAAGCTATACACTTTTATTTATTTATTATTATCTTTGGTTATAAAGTTATACACTTTTAACATTTAATTAAATTTTACCCCAAGCACAAGTGCTATTTTAATATTGGAAATATAATTTGTTTGCCTCAACATCTATTTATTAGATCGAATCGTGAACAATCTTAAATTTACAGTTCTTCATATTCCAAATCCTCAGGAGGAGGTCTTTTTGGTAGAAGTTAATCACTTCTGTAAATCTATGTTGAGTCCAAAAAAATAAGTGAAGTATACGTTTTGCATGTTTACACTTTGCATATTGCACCTCATAAGGCTTCCATTGGCCAGTCCCATGCTTGCTAGCCAAAAGTTCTTGACATTTACTTCATCATTACACGGCCAAATAATTTTTATTTTGATATATAACCTAAAATTTGGTCGGATATCAAGATCTTTAAACTAAATTATTAAACTAAATTTATAAATCGTAGTTGGGTCTAACACAACGTCACAAACCCGCCTTGTCCGGTGAGGAGTGCCTCATCTTCCTCTTTATAGACTCTCATCAAGAGTCTCTCGTCTATCCGATGTGGGACTTTGGCTTTTCCCGATAATAAACATTGGTTGGATGAATGATGATTGTCAGTTCATAACTAAAAAATGCCAATATCATCTTCAGAATCAAACTAAATTCTTTACTCATCCGTACTTTTTTTTTTACTTCATCCATACATTTTATCTTGATAAATTATACTAAATAAGTGTGTATTTTTCTTTTTTCGAAAAAAGAAAGTGTAGTTTTCTTAAACATGCTAAATGTCTGGAAGACCTACGTATACAAAAATTGAAATGCAGTTAAATGAGCTAATAAAAGCTGCAAGTATCACGCACGCAACAAGTATTAATATGGATGTCCTTATGCAAGCAAGAAATTATAATAGCACAGTTTAGAATATTTTATCATGATGTTGATATCTCATCTTCTATTAATGATACATATTTTAGCCGTAATTATATTTTTTTGAAAGCATGATACATTTTTCTTTGGTGATTTGAAAGCATGATAAATCCAGTCAAGAAAAGAAAGCATATATAATGAATATATAGTAAACACAAGTGATCATGATGTTCATCATTAAAAATGGTTGAAATTGTGAAAATTCTTGATAAACTAGTTTAAAGCTGATGAACTTATAGATGATAGTCGATAAGATAGTTTACAGAACGTAGTGGATAGCGAATAAGGTAACTAATTGAATTCATAGTGTTTAGTAAAATTAACGGTTGAACTAACAACATGAAATTATATTAAAAAAAAGAGTTAATGATTTTTTTTCTCTTCAATTAAGCTTACAATGATAAAATTGAGAGAGAAAAAATATAAGCTATAAACTACTTGAATGTACATTAGATGCATTTTTCTTGCCATCTTTTTAGTAATTTGGTGTGAGATAATGGTGACGTAATGCTTCATATCATTTCACTATTGGTGAATGTTCAGGTATGACACATTCTAATTTGTCAAATTTTACACATTGAATTAATTGCTATTATAGATCTATATTTCCTACGAGCAATGCCGTTATAAAGCACACATTTATGCAATAAAGATTGATCTTGGTTAAAGAACTTATTTTTCGGCATTGATAAATCGAGTTTAAACAATTGAAGGTGAATCCTCTGATCTTAGGACACTAATTTAAATCGATTATTGCACTCAGCATTTCGGTCGTATCACTATAGTATTTATGTATAGGTCCAAGGTGTTTTTTTTTTTGGTTAAATAGTCTAGTGACTAAAATTCACTTTTTTAAGGTTAATAAGTGGGGTGTTCGGGGTTCGAATCTCAACCCCTCCATATAACAATGCATGTCCCTGTCAACTGAGTTATGCTCACGGAGAGTATAGATCCAAGTTGTTGTACCTCTTGAAATGTGAGGCCATGACCTTTCCTCTGTCTAGATTTTTTTCTCGGAAACTTATTATCTATTTTATTTCATGTTTTGAATTCTCCATCAACCTCTTCAAAAAAATGAATTAAGGTTTTAGGTCCGGCCCTATATGGGGCTCTGTTCCCTTATAATAATTATAATAACTTGGTCACGTTACAAATGATGCCTTGTAGTGACTAGTGACAGCATAAATATGTGGTTGCAATTTTCTTTCTCTTCTGTTGAATTGAAATATGATCAATTTTCATATCATTATTCCTTAGTATGCACTCAGCACCAAGCAATGCAAATTTGTGCAGTGGAGCCGAGAGTCACGGGGTATAGTCCATTGACAAAGGTAAAGGAAATTTCACTCAGTGGATATACTACTGTTAACCTAGAAAGAATCAAGTAGTACTTATTGTACTCACATATTAATTTTATCGATTATCATTGTCTTAATGCACTTTAACGACCATAAATCTCATTTAACTAATGTTTACTTTTATGTACTATCATCTTTTTATTGGAGGTAGGTTTGAAAAGTTGAGGATGAACCAATTCCATTGTGAATAGCAGCTTGCATAATGTGACAAAACCTGATTAATTGCTAACCAGTGCTCTTAGAGTAATGATTTAGGAATCTATAAATATAAATTTTATCTTGAAAATATAAAATGTTACTTTGGATCAAGTAATTATTACACAACTTTTTATAAAAGTTTACTTGTTTTGGATGCTTAACCAATACCTTTAGGACACTGGTTAGCACTCTCGTTTATTTATTGATCAATGTAATTATAATTATCCTGTTGTAATTATAATTATCCTGTTGTGATTAGCAAGTTAAAAGGGTCCACTTTCTGAGTCTTTGAATTATGATGGTCTAAAAGTATCCAATCCTAGATCAACTGATTATTTTCGATTGGGTCAGCCTCAATGGATCTTGTCCTTCCTTTGATTGGATTCTTGACAAAATTTTCTTCATGTTGGGTCCTCTCATACATCATATCCCACATGCAAAAGCCTAAAGGACCAACTTTTCTGAAAAGTACGTATATCTAAGATAATGCAATATAAAAATGAGAAATTTTAAAATGAAATGAGGAAAACAATGTCCATGTCATGTTTAAGTTTTGGAAATTTAATGAATGTATTGATTAAAATATTTAAATAAATTTTCTTTTGGAGTATGTTTGTATAAACATGTTTTGGTGCATAAGTTAAAAAATCAAACGTAAAAGTTTTTTTTTTTTTGAAATTGTTCATTCAATGTTTTCAAAATTTAAAAGGTAGCATTTCGATTTAAAATTTATTTTTTAATTCTACTTTAAGCTCTTTCACTTGTAGGTACAAATTAGCATGACTGTTAAAACAAAAGTAAAAATTTGTATCTCTAAAATAAATTTTTTATTAATGGATTCTTTAATCAATACCTTTAATATATTTAAAGAGACACTTAAAATATGGGCCTTAAAACAAAAGTAAAAATTTTCCTTTATTTTTTTTATATAAGGAGTAACTTATTTACCTTTCATGTTTGATGGGATTTTTTTTATAAATGATATTTGTACAACCAATTTGTGACAATTTTTTGACAACTTTCTCTATCATACTCACATTATACTTTTATTCTCTCTCTTCCTTTTCCTCTCTCCATTGTTTTAGACTAATAAAAAGAGAGAGAAAAGAAGTTGTCACAAAAGTTGTTGAAAATAGTTGTTCAAATATCACTCATCTTTTTTTTAAGGAATGTTTGATGAGTTTAGTGACTTTAATATATTTAAAGAGACACTTTAGCTCGACATTGTGACACCCTAAACTTTGTAATATATCACCATAATTTTTGTAAAATACACATTGATATAGAGATGTTAGTAAAAAAAAAAATCGAAAATATAGCCTTAGAATGCCACAATATTCTACAAAATACACACGAAACAATGATACTTCTTTCTTCAAAAAAAAAATGATACTTCTTGAAATTAAAGCATATGGCAAATTATCGAAATAACATCTTTGATTGGAATATAATTTTAAAAAATATAATAATAAAATGATTTTCGTCGGTAAAACCATACTAATCTATTACTTTTTCATATAATTTAAAAATGTGATATGTCTTAAAAAAAAATGTTCCTTGAGTTCTTCCCAAACATCATTTTCTCTTTCACGGAAAACAATAGTTTGAGCAATCTAACGAGAAACTTAATTTATAAGCCAAGAGTGAATGAGTTGATTACAACGCTTTACGATTCAAATCATCGTAGAGGAATTGATCCACTGATGAAAACAAGTTTTTTCTTCGCACCAAGGGCGCGTTGCATGGATCTACTCCAAGCAAGATAGTTTGAGCCAGTGAGAAGAGGTGTGTTAGTTAAAGAATTAGAACCATCACTTGGATGAACATAGAACACATAATTTGTATTCACTTGTGGTTGTTGCAAAATCGATGAAATTTGTCGAGGAGACATGATGAGAAGAAGAATTCAAGGAAAATGAAGATTAAGGTCAGAAGAAGCAAGCACAAGAAAGAAAACAAAGGAAAACGAAGATTCTTGCGAAGAAAGAAATTGTAGAAAAATTCAAAATGAAGAGAATTATCAAAAGAAAAGAAGAATTGGAGAGAAAGTGATGAAGTCACAAATGATTCACCGAGAAAATGCAAGAAAACGAAGGAAAATCCATGATCGAGGGAAAATTCGCGATGAATGCAGCAAAAAGTTGGTTAGGATCGTAACAACTTCTTATTTTACCTTGAATCTTAAGTACAATTGATAAACTTGTACTATACTAATCTAACTTGTACTACACTAAGATAACTTGTACTGCAAGTTATTCACCTAAGCTTTCTCTTTTTGCCTTATTTTGCTCATGGTGTAATAACTAGGACTTCTTCTAAGGTTGATGGATAGTAACTTTTACAGAAGGAATAACATCGATGATATAAAAACAACTCTTGAAGAGGCTTTATTCCTCAAACTGATATTTTGCACAATACTAGGTGAAAATACCCAAGGCATATAACAATGTTGAGCTAGAGAACTCTAGAATGAAACTTGACCTTCAACGAGCTTCCAATTACTATGGATTAGCAAGAACAAATCAAAAAAAAATTTGTGCAATTTAAGGTGGAAGAGAAATTTGAGATGGAGGCTAGAGTAGAGTAAAAACTTGTGTGAAGAAAGGATGAGAAAATTCTAATGAAAACCTCACTATGTTCGCATTTTGTTGCATATGCGAGCGACATAAGTCGCATATGCAGCCTACTTGAACACATCATTTCATTTAAGAGCTTCACTCGCATAAGTAATCTAGATTTGTCGAAAAACAAATGTTTTTCCATACTTCACCGCATATGCAAAGGAACCCAAGCGCATATGTGAAAAATAAAGAACAAAAATGATCCCATTATGACACCGCTCACATATACTACATAACTACCTCACGTATAATAGGAACTATATACCTGAAATTTCCTCCCTTATGCTTGCACATGTGTTTTCTACATTGAACGCCAAAATTGGTTTTTCTATTACTTGAGTCCCTGCCCCTCAGTCTAATCTCTATAGCACAAAGTCCTAATAACCTAAGTCTTAAAACAAATCAATTCTCAACACAAAAGTAACAAATACATCTTCACACATTCTTTAGTTGTTTCGGGGTGTTACAACATCTAATCTCCTTAAAAAAAAAGTATTTAAAATCCATTTTAATACAAGATGGAGTTCTTTATCAAAGCATTTAACAACTTATTTTATACAGTGTCAAAAAAATGACACAAGTACATGAATTTACGTAAAACAAGTGGTTAATTTTTTGTATTTTTGTGGGTAATGAAGTAGTAGTCAAAATGGCAAATGAGGTATATGATACTAAAATGATTAACAAGATGTATTTTCTAGTTAATGACACAAGTCGATTTTTGTGTTACAAAAATGCTCCCGTATATTAAAAAAATTATTAAAAATATATACTGTTCATCGTATAAATATGGTGAACAATACCATATTCATATTTGTCTCATTTGGTGTGTTTCAATAAGCACACACGATTGTGTCCAATAGCACACACGATTGTGTCCAATAGCAATGACCATACTATCCTTAATTTGGTGACATGACACATATTTATATCTATATACAAATAAAATGGGATTAATTAAAGTTGACCACCTAGCAAAACACTTCCACAACCTTCTATCTTAATTTTTTCTTAAAAGCATATATAGAAAAAGCTTGATAATAATGATTCACATATCTGTTAATATATATTCAAATTACAAAATGCATGCATTTGAGCTTGGAATAATTTAATTGTATTCTTTCTCGAATATACATAGAGAAGTCCAAGGTCGTGATCGATTGTAATCTTTGACGGGAAAAAGCAGCTCTTATGGTACACTACATAATGGCATGTGGGGGCATCTATCACGTGCTGCTCATACCTATTACAGCTCCTCCTATACTTTACTGTCTGGATTCCATTTTCACTGCAAGAGAACTTTGATCACCTAGTCATTCGACACCAAGCAATCAATACTAAGAAAAGCAAAATTAGAGAGGAAAATTAGTGACCGAGAAAATAAAAAAGGAAATTAATGGTAGAAAAAATAAAATTCTTCACAAATTTTTTGATCGCAAAATTTATTGATGGAATTTTAGAGAGATTTTATGTTTTTCCTCACTAAATTTTCCTCATTAATTTTTGTTTTTTTAGTAGTGTATATTAGTCACAATTTCACAATCACCATCACCATTTCCATTTCCAGCTTCTCTTCTATGTTTTCTTTCTTTGCTCTAGAGCTGTCAAAACGGGGTTGCTCGTATTGGCCGACCCGAAATCCTGAATAAAACGTAGGGCTAGGGCCTAAAATTTTAGCCCAAATTGTTTCAGGACTTTTTAGCCGGCCCGTAAAAGCCCGTAGCCCATACGCCTGACAGCCTGCGTAGAGAAATTATAGCTCTCCTAAATCGTGTGTGGTTTGAAGTCTATAGTATAATACAGTATACCATACATATTACAAATTACTATATTACAGATTTGTAGCCCGAGAGATATATTATACATAGATTTGTTTGCATAGAAATTACAGCTCTAAGGAAATCTGTCATTAAAAACTCAATAATTAATTTGTGGTTTGAAGTCTATGGTACTACTTTTCTAGCATCCTTGAAATTGGTACTAAACGAGAATTTTCACTAAAATTTATATGATTTGTTTAAAAGAGGTTTCTTTTACGTGTAATTGAACGTCTGAAACATGTCTAATTGATTATGCAACTAATGTTCTCCCTGCTATTCAAAAAGCCTAATCAATAACATGTTAATAATAACATGAATTCTCCTTTTTCTGCAACTGTGTGTTTGTAAAGGATTTAAATAAATAAAAAAACAAGTAAGGCGAGCTGGCCCGTTAGCCCGGGAGCCCGTATAGGGCCGGGCTCGGGCCCTATTATTTTAGCATGTATTTAAACCGGACTTTTTAGCCCGGCCCTAAAAAGCCCGCTACCCGCTCGGCCCAGCCCGAAACGGGCTAGGTAACCCGTTTTGACAGCTCTACTTAGCTCCCCTTATATCATCTACAATTTGGGTCACCACCCGCACTGCACCAAGCTAAACAACACTCTCATTGTGTTGTCAATTTTTTTGGTGTCTAGTTATCGTTGAGATGTGACTAAAAAATGAAATTTGAAAAAGTGAAGAATCGTGACACGATTTGGCAACCGTGTCATGATTTCTGATGTCGAATGTGTGGTTGGTACCGGAGGCTAAACGTGACACGATTTGGGAAAACGTGACACAATTTTTGGCATGCTTGCCACGTTTTCAAGATAAGGTTGGTCGTACCTTGGGTCGTAAGCATCAACCGTGACACGATTTTGCCCGAATCTGAACACTATATATGCATTCTTTGACCCATTTGTTGGGTAAGCTTGGTGAATCTCATGGAAACCAAAGGAGAGAACTTTTAGGGTTTTAGATACTAAAGGTTGAGGGTCTTTGTGTGAGGTTCAAAGCTTCAAGATGTGAATCTTGGAGAACCAAAAGAGGGGCTCTTGGGAAAGGGTTGGTGACTTTTGGGGAAGATTCATGGGGTTGGGAACACACATGAGTGGAGAATCATTTGTGAGCAACTTGGGTGAGTCTTGTGAAACCAAAAGAGAAGATCCTTAGTGAAATCAAAGACTAAGGGTTGGTTCTCTTTTGGGGGTTAGATTCTAGAGTTGGGAAACAATTGTAAACACCTTGGTGAGTGAAAATCATTGAGTGTCTTGTTCATTGGTGGGATTGGGAAAATGGTTAGAAATTAGGGCTGTTCTTTGTGAGATTGTTGAAGCTAATTTCTTGTAACCCATTTGTATCTTTTTGTAAGAACTCATTGATAGTGGATTGGAGAGATCAATCTCTCCCCAGAGTATGTCAAGTTGGACCGAACTGGGTGAACATTTCTTGGTGTTGTCTATTTTTCTCTACTCTCTTTATCTTGTTTATTCTTTGGTTGGATTGTGGTTTTGCTATGCACCTGGTTTCTAGATTAGGTCTAGATTATTGTTGTTGCTTGTGGTTATTTTGGTTGTTGGTTGCCATTGATACTTGCTCCACGAATCTAAATTTCATTGATGTGAAGTTTGGAATTTTGACCGAATTCACAACAATTGGCGCCCACCGTGGGACAAGGGGAGAAGTTTGTCAAGTGTGCACCATGGGTACCAAAGGTTACATCTTGGAGGTGGAAACAAGCATGGTTCAATGGAAGTGTATGGAAGCATTGAAGCTTGAGACGGTGATGTTGGTCATTCTAAATTTTGCAGCAAGTTTTAGTTTTTTAATTTGATCCATGCTACTTGCTTTTCTAAATTGATCCATGTTTTTTTTAGTAAACTACTATTTCTCTTTCGAAATTTTGAATTATTTTTATAGACATGTTGAATATTTAATTTGAATGAGAGGCAAAATAATTATGAATTTTTAATGCTTGAAATTTCGTATTTAATTTAAATTTTGTTAAAAGAAATTAATTTTAGTGATAAAGATTGATATAATATTCTAAACATCTCTCTGATGATTCTTTCAAAAATAAGAAGGTTGTTATGCACGAGTTAACTTAAAATCGGGGATTGAAAATCGACATGGAAAAAATTTAGAGACCAAAATTTATTGAAAACTTTTAGGGGGCTAAAAACAAAATTTAATATTTTTATAGGAAAAAAGTTATTCAACCCTTGAAAATATAATCATATACACTTGAGAACTCATTTAATAATTTTTTTTAGATGTTGGCTTAGATAAGTTAAATACTTTTTTTTAAGGGAGTTAAATTCTTATTAGATACTAATACAAAAGTCTATTTTATAAGTCAATTTTAGGCACTCATTTGATAATACTATATTGTGGTTGCTTTTATAAATTCCAAGATCAATTGGACACAGTACAAAGTTGGTACTTTGATTTGAGAAGACAATTTTGTCCTTTCGCGATCCTAATATTTTTTAACAAATAAATTTTCCAATAAAAAAAGTTATTATTTCTTTCCAATCAAATGAAATAATCCCACAAATGTGATACTTTCTTCTTTTGTGATAAAGATAAAATTGACAGATGTATAATTTTTGACACAGGGAGAACAATCACAGCATATTCTCCAACTTTTTATAGTATAGGCTAAACAATGATTCCTTCTTTATTTTTCTTTTTAGGGATTATTTTCCTTATTTATATATAGAGATAGACATATTGAGATGGTAGATGGCTTAAACAATACACTCACAATTTCGGAAATTGTGACGCGTTTTATGCTAAAATGTGGAAAATTTACTTAGGAATGTATAACTTGTTTGGAGACATGGTTTCCACCATCTTTAAGTGGAAAGTGATTCAAAAACTCTAGCTGACATGACCATAAGAAAAATCAATATCAACGTCGCCTACCTTGGTGCGCCGTATACAAGAGCTCTTAAAGTTGAATTAGCAGGTGCATTTCAATCATACGTGGCAAAAAGGAAATAGGAGTGTTGATTTGGCTAGCCAATCTTAGTTTTTCTATTGACTCTTTTAACATTCATGTCATAGAGACACCTCCTAGTGAGGCCTTTGGTCTCCTTTTTGATGATATTTCCGGCGCTAGCGTGCCTAGAAACATTCATGTAACTTTGTAGTTCTTTTTCATTTTCTGGTCGTCGGCCCTCTTTTATTACCATAAAAAAAAAGAGACATATTCACGTAAATATAAGTTAAATAATAAACTTAAAAGTAAATTTTTAAGAGATACTTGAATTGTATCCTTCTATACTTTTATGTTTAACATACAATCTCTTTTCCTCTTATGCAAATCACAAATCATTTGAGGAAAAAATTACACTCTCCTATTCCTCTTATGCAAATCGCAAATCATATGAGGAAAAAATTACACTCTCATATCACGAGAGAAGTTTGAATTACATGTTCCCACTCTTATGTTAAAATCTACGCTTTATTTTATATATGGTATTGTGGGTTGATTTTAATGTAATCAAAATTTAAATGCATATATTTCTCATAGAAAAGGAAGTATATTTACTCTAGCTTTTTACTTCTCAAGAGAGAGAAGTATATATTTAACCTAAAATGTGAGAAAAGTGAAGAGTCTAATTTAAACTTCTCTTAAATTAAATTAGAAGAGTGTAATTTATTCTAAATTTAAATATAAAAATTACTTAAGCTCAAATCTCACTTTGTAGTTAAATCAATTTTTTTACTCTAAAGATAAATTCTGAACGGTAGATCTCATATCTCACCAAGTAAAAGACCTTTTTTTTTTATGAAAGATTCCTATTTTACGAAAGACAAAAACAAGTTAACAACACACTGAATTATTATTCTACTGGGAATATGATATATCTAGAAATTGACTCATGGAAGTACAAGGCCAAGTGCATGCTATTGCTATGCATTATTGCATATACAAATACAAACAAATAGATATTATAAGAGGAAAAAAATAACTAGATCAAGACGAGATTTTGAGGCTATATGTGCTGAGAAATGATATATTAACAACCATTTGGTTATCCAACATCGTATATCTATATTGTATAGATACTATATTATTTTTTAATTAGTTGTTTTTCTTTCTTATAGTCACATCAATAGTTATAATTGATGTATTTTTATATTAGTTGTTCAAAAGTTATTGATTTTTAGATGTTTATATATCATTGCTCATGTGTCCTTGCAGAAACAATGTCCTCATGACCTACAACATAATTAAAATCGCATATAGATATAGTTACAACTATCATTTGTTTGAATTCTTATTTTTAAATTGAATGATATCTTATGTTGGTCCAAACAAATCAACACCTCATGTGAACAACGACAATTAGAAGATAGAGAGAAACAAAAAGAATGGTAAGAGAGAAATGGGTGAAGATATTTTTTATGAAGAAGGATTATAAAATTGAGAAATGTAAAACTCTGAAGACATTCTTTTGGGACCAACGGAAGTTGCTGAGTTGGTGAGGCAGTTATAACTTGCAAGAGGAGTTGTGAAATGTCAGAAGTCTTTTGTGGCTGAAATTATAGGAAACATTAATTATTAATACAAATAGGACCATCTATGCAGTGGTAGCCTTCTTTTTTCAGTTGGTCCTGCTGCAATAGGAAAGGCAGTTACTTTCATACTCTGATTAAATGCACCTTCATAAGAACATGCTTGATAATGACCCTTTTTTAAATAAAAAAATTATTTTAAATTCTTTCATAAAAATATAACTTATTCAATTTTAAAATGAGTTAAATGGAATTTGTAATCATTTATGTTTGATTATCAAGCATCAATTTACCAACATACTCCACAAAATCATATATACTTATATGAAAGAGTAATAATACCTGAACACCGAGATGAATATCTTACATTTGATTAATTTAAAAGATTAAGTGAATTAAGGAGTCAAAGGTTCATGATCTACATCCTATCAAGAGAGAAAATAGTAACATTTGTCATTAAAAAATAATGATATACGAACACCTCTAATTTTTATATACTCATTTCACATCTCATTTTTTTCAATATCTTCAACTTCCTATTACATCACTAACATGTCACATCTTTTGCATGGTAGTCTTTATTTCTTTATCTCTCAAGGTGTCAAATGAGTTTTGGGTGTCTATCAAATATTTTCCTATTTAAAAAGAGAAAACTTTACTCTTAAAATAGACATGTATGCGTATTCTGCTCTAGAGGGTCACCTAGGGTCTCAACTTGTGGACATATTTTTAGAGACTACCGTGATCCATTTTTGGATGCATATTCTGCTCATATTGGTATTGCAACTTTCCTTCATCTTGTAACTTTTGCTGTTGAATTAGCTCATGCGAGAGGTTGGACAAATTTTCAGATGGAATATTCAACTCACTTTGGGATGGCACATTAAGTTGTAGAATTGTTTAGCTTTCATTAGATCTTTTTTGGTTTAGGATCTCATATTTATAGAGTGTAATGTTTGTGCGAATATATTAGTTAATGTTGGTTTTTTTTGTTGATGAGTTAGTCTGACGGTATCATTTGCCAAACCGTTCTAAAAAAGGCTTTTTAAGGATAGATTTGGCTTGCCTACTTATCATCATAAAGATGCTATAACATTTTTAATTATGCTTAAAAAAGAAGAATGAAGAAGAGTTTAATTAAGATATGAAATAATGAAGAAAAGAAAGAAAGAAGAAGTAAAAATGAAAGGATGAAGAAATTATGGAAGAGAGTGTGTCATATAAAGAAAAAATATAAAATTTTGAATTTAATAATAATGATAATAAAATTCCCGATGAAAATGTCTGAGGAACTTTCTGACTTCTGAGGAAAAAGTCCTTGGAAACACACTTAATCAAAATTTAAAATTTCCGTTTAGAAGTTTGAAATTCTAAAAATTCGCGTTTAACGTTCTGAGGAACTTTTCAAAGAAAATATCCTCAAAAATGTATTTTTTAAAACTATTTGATTTCCAAGAATAAATTTAAAATAAATTCGAGAATAGAATTTTTTTAAAAAATTAAAATAAAATTGCATGAAATAAATTAATATAAATTAGAAAATATGATAAAAATTAATATAAAATTATTTAATAACTATATTAATAAATTAAAAAGATAAAAAAATACAACAAAATTAAAATTAATACACAAATAAATTCATCTAAATCTATCATAATAAAATTAAAAGTAAATTATTCAAATTTCATCACAATAAAATAAAAACTATAGATATCCACATATTATTACAGACCACAATTAATTAGACCACAAGCACACCTGCATCGGAATCTGCCTTCTCCTCGAAAAAATATTTATATCAGGGGTCTTCATCAAGCGATGACTTGCGGGGTCTCTTTCTTCAATCCTCTAAGAAAACCGTCTGTTACAGAGAATATCCTACAACAACATATGTCGAGACTAATCCCTTAATTCTTGTTCCTATTGTAATTCCTCGAAAACTCACCTAAAAAAACATATGCAACAATCATATCGAATAGTTATGAAATGACATTCCGAGGACCAAATTCTTGCTAAATGCCTCAAAACCTAGTTCGAAAAGTGCAAAAGTTGCAACAATCATAAATTAGTGCATTCCAAGGACTTTTCGAGGAAAAAGTCCTCGAAAATGCTTTTTATTGTGAGGACTCAATTTTCCTCAAAAAATATTGATGGAAAATTCCATTTTTCTTGTAGTGAAAAGATGATCTACTATAAAGTCTTCGCTCACTGTGAGTGTTAGCATAGATTTTGTAGGAGCACAAAATATGTTTACATCGTAAAATATTATGTTAAATTTGTGTTTAAATTGATTCATTTGAACTTATTTTAAGGGGTTCAGCTAAACCCATTAACTTAAAAAACGCAAATATGTCCTATTTATTTTGCATTTTGAACGCACTTAATTTTATTTGCGCCACTAATCCAAGGGGCTTAAGATCTCAAAAGTTTGAATCTCCTATGCTATAGTTCTGTATTTGCCAATTTAAAAGCAAGTTCTGACATGTTCATAAAATATTTTGCTGTTTATTTGCATAAGCTTTTTGTGATAGTTTATGAAAACTTTTTATAGTTTTATATGAAAATAAAAGATTTTATTTATTTCACTTTTTGTTATAAAAATAATTTATGATAGATCCTTATATAAAACACTTATATGATATACGTTTAATTACATTGTAATTATAAGGTTGGTTTACAACCGCCACCATTCGTAATGTGAGACAATTTGTTTGGTGGTTTTCAGAACCATTATAGAAAGGGCTAACAACACATATATTTTCGACTGTTGTAAAACCGTTACAATGTTATACTTATGGCGGTCGGAACCGCCACAATTTTTTTTTTTGTAGCGTATGCATGTAACAAATTTGTTGTGGTTGCATGCAGTGGCGAAACTAGTACTAATTCATGAGGGGGCCAAATATATAGCAAAATAATACTTTTTAAGAATTAATATGTTAAATTAACTTGGAAGATAAAAAAAATACAATAATTTTATTCATATAAATGTAAATTAAAACAACACCAAAAGAATAAAAAGTTACAATAACTATTTAAAAATGTTGAGTTCAACAATGCTTCAAAGAGTCAAATATATATAGACGTCTCATTTGCAAAAAAAAAAAAATCATTTCTAACAAAACCATCATTATGGTTATTGAAGAGATTAGAAGTGTCAAAACTAGATGAAATAAATTTATTAGTTATTAGATATTCTTTCAACTTTCATGTTTCTATCAATTTTTGACAAATAAAATTATTTAGGATAGCTAATATATATTATCAGGGTGGCAAACTATAAAACATACATACTTATTAAAACAAAATAAAAAATTGGGGTAGCAAAAGCTACCCTATGCTACAACTATACACCCTCCGGTCACTATTATAAGTAAAAATATATATTTTAGATTCATTCAATCAATGATGTATATGGTATTTATTATAGACCACATACATCATTTAATGAACAAATCTAAAATATCAATTTTACTTATAATCTTAATTGGAGGGTGTATGCTACTGCTAACATCTGCCATTGGTTACATGGTAGTTTATACACAACCTTTGAAATTCTAATTTAAAGAAGAAATTTTATTTTAAAAATTATGTATTCAACATATTAAAATTTTAATAATTAAATTTTACCACATATTAAACTTATTTTTTATTTCCCTTTCTTGACTTTTAACAAGTTCCTAACAACAATTAGTAACATGACCCACATAATAAAAATAATTTTGAAACTCCTGTAAATTTTTTAATATTTTATTATGGTAAAAGCTATAATTGAATCTAGCTTTAATGGACTTTGACACACTTCATCTCCGATCGCTATTATAAACAATATTTTTTTACAATGATATTCAGTGAAAAAGTCCACTCAACTATCGACATTAAATATATTTCAATAAATTAAAAAGGTATTTTTGAAATATGTCTTACTAACGAATGCTCACGAGACATGTTTAAAGGTTCAAAATTAAGATTTTTTTTTTTTAAAAAGTCAAATATTTTTTTGAAGAAGCCAAATTAGTCCACTTAAATTGACACCAAGGAGAATCGAACCTAACACCTCGAGGAGGAGCAAAAAGTCAAATATTTTACTCCAATGCATTGAATACACAATTTTTCACTAAAAGTTATATTTTAAAATCCTTGAAGAGTGTTTCAAAGACATTCCTTAGCATTTTCCCTTTTGTCTTTTACTAACCAAAAATTGGATTTTTTTATTTTTGGTTATATAATTAAAAGTTACACTAACAATTGTTTTAGAACATTAGTTTAGAAGTCAAAAATAAATGAATTATAAATTTGATATTGAAAACTTAATTTTTTAAGTTTCATCATGTTAAATACACCGTTTTCAAAATAAACTTTCATTTTTCATTTTTAAGCTTATTAAAAAATGCCTTTAGAGCATATGTTAGGTTTTTTTTTCTTTCTTTTATATAATTATTAAGGGAGAGGGAATAGGTATGGGAAGAAACAGACCAAGAAACAAAAGTGCAGAAGAGAAAAGTAACTAACCACCTTGCTTTCATTCAATTCAATGACATGATCAAACAAATATCTCTCACAGGGTACATACTACACAAAACCTCCGTAAGGAAACCTTTATACAATTTTCAACCCATGATTTAATCACGAGTAAAAAGTTAGAGCTACATAATAATACACGTAAAAAAAAACCACTAAAAATAAATAGGTTGTTGAAACATGCAAGCCTCATCATCACCCACTCCCAAAAATAAAAAGAATAAGATGTAAAAATATTACATCCACAAGAAAATGAATGAGAACCAAACCTAAATAGCTATGATAAAAATGGAGAATGAAAAAAAGTGAAGCAAAAACTATTTACTTCATCTTTGGTGATCATATAGATCTTCTCCAAATAATCACAACCATTTATATATGTCATTCTCTTTCATCTAATCATTGATGTTAGAGATTGAAAAACAACTTCTTGACAAGGAATAGTGAGGCCCATATCATGATCAAAGCCAAATTCTTCTTCAGCTTGACGAAGTAGTGATTGAAACTCAGGGTGAGTTAAAAAAGATATTGGAACAATATATCTACTACGGTTTTCACCAACGTAGACCGGAAAATGACCTTTTGGAACATCCATAGGTAGTTCATTATCATCATACTCGTTTTTCTTTCCTAAGCTTGAACATCTTTTGAGGATTTGTTTCAAAACTGCATTTTGAGGTAGTTTGTTGGAGTATTTCTTGATAATGGCCATTGTTTAGTAAAAAATGAGATTGAGAAGAAGTAGTGGTGAATATGGTGATGTAGAATGTTGTGTGGAGAGTGGTGATGATGAAGTATATTTGGGGGTGTATTTATGGAGAGTTTTTGGGAAGATAGAATAGAGGGACCATGTGGAGTGTGGGGACAATGGAAAAGACAGACCACGGGTGTATTGGGGTTAGTGTATTGTGAGTACAAAGGACATGGTGGGACCCAGTACCATTGGCTATACTACTCTTTGTTTCTCTTCTTCATGCCAACATGGACCCATTCTCAAGTACACAACCCTTGTTAATGGTTTGGTTTCAACCTCACCGATTTTCTTTCTTTGCATTATTTTTTTGCCTTCATTCCTTAAAAGGGTAATTATTTTTTGGGCTCTTAGTTAGGCTTAAAGGACATAACAAACAACCTATTTTTTAAAATCTTTTCTTGTTTTCTTTTGACTGAAATTTTGGATAACCTTGTATATCATTACATTAATCATGATGTTGTTTAATATTTTATTATTGTATACTTGTGTTTAGGGTACGCATATTCACAAGATTACTTTACCTAAATTTGTCATCCTTCCTTTGTGGACTTGGATGGCCTACTTTCGCAATCTCATGCACTAATTAGGCTTATAGTTACTACCAGTTGTGCACATGCATGATAGATAATATATATTGTAAATTTGGTAAATCAATTTCAACCACATGATTATTTATTAATAATCGTCAATATCCTTACTATGAAATATAATTGCCCACCCTCAAAAAAGAAGAAGAATATACTTGTCCATAGGGAGAGCTCAATAGCTGGAGAACCTTTACACACTAGATAGTGTTGCACCATGGGTACATTTTTTTTTATCAATAAATTTGATAATATCACACTAAAACCAAAACAGTAGAGAGATAAAGTAAAAATATAATATGAATATGAGAGATAAAATTGTCATAAAAATTGTTATAAAATGGTTGTATAAATATTATTTCTTTAAAAGAACATGTATATAATATAGTTCAATATTTCCTGAAATTTTCTAACATGGAGCTCACAATCTCATTCGTGATATTCACTTTTTAACGATAGAAAATCCATTATCCAATCTTTGCTTAATGTTTCCGTACAATGTTAAAGTTCTATCCATGTTTGGTATACTTATAAAGTTGAAATCACTCTAATAAAAGTGTGGCCAATATAGACTCACATCTAATCCAATATATAGTGGCAAGACTTGATATAGACCATCAAAAGACGACTTCATTTCATTATCATCGTTCCAACCATCGTACTTAATTAGGCTGTCTTGCACTAATCTTCTACTTTGGACCATGCCTTGTTGTTGAACCATCGCACCACAACATTCCTCCATGGTTTAGATAACCTTTCCTGAACGTCTATAAATCAATTGTGCCACGGTACGCAATTTGGATAATGTTTAAAGTCCGATTCCTCACCGGATCACATTATTCCTAGTCACTAGCTAGAGCACGGAGCATCATATAGACTCGCCCTAAAGGCACCAATTGGGGGTCGCCTTCCGATTGATCTCATACGTGTCCATAGAGCATATGTCCAAACTAGGGTTTTGGGGTCTTAAAACCCTAACTTACAGCCTCTACCCACGTACACACTTCCTACACTAAAAATCTTATATATTAAGCATATTCTTATTAGATCATTGGAGTGTTTGTAAATACATTACCCGTTTTTAGAGGAACAAGATGAGCCGTTGTTGAAGTCCACATTCCAAGTACGTTAGCTTGCCCTCAGGCCAAAGATCTCTAGTTTGACATGATTAGATAGTCTGATACCATTTATTCATGTAACTTTTTTTTTTACATGTTCGAATTCACGGTAAATTTGACAAAATTGCAATAAACCAATGTAATTTTGCAATAACTATAATTTTTTTGTTGAGGAAACTATAATTAGAATTTCAACAAATCCACCTTACATCTCAACATGCACTAAAATAAATAAAAGTTGTCGTTTTTGTGGAGTGTAAATATGTTCGACAGTGTGTGTGGAAGTTTAAAATTTAATTTTCTTTTAGTCACCGCCATTTTCTTGCCAATGTACTCGTTAGTACAACCCGGTGATGATTTTGACTTTTGTGATTGTTGGAGTTATGATACTCTGATGAGAGGCACATGAAATGAAGCAGAAACCCATGTGTTTGTTACATTTTACTCGTACTTTCAACCTTTTTCACCTTAGTCTTATTCCTTTACCCTAAAATTCAAAGTTCAACACCCCCCACACAAAAATAACTTCAATTATTTCAAAATAAATACATCAAAATATAATCTGATTGTAAAGATTAATTCTTTAAACCGAATGAAACTACAATATATGATGAAACTCTTCCTTAAGAGATTTAACATTACTGCATTATCAGATTGAATTCAAACTTAAAACATTTAGTTGAACTGAAAGATATCTTTATTACCACACAAGACTGTGCTTCATCACCACCTTCTGATTTCACAAACAAATATTGGACTATATATATCATAGTTAGGTTTGCTACAAGACACCATTTATGAAAGTGTCTTTTAGCAAGTTATCTTATATGTATTTGCTAAAAGACACCAACTAATTTTTATGAAGGTGTCTTTTAGCAAAACCCAATCATAGTTATATATATATTAATTTGACTAATTATTGTTTAGCTTATATATTCTCTGTACCTATTCTGATTTTTGAAATACTGTATTAATAAGAACAAACCATATAACCAGCTAGCTAAGTTGTCGAGGAACTTTCAATATGAGCCCGGAGAGGTCACATTCCTCAAAATGATTGGTCGGTTGGTTCTTTTCTAGTATTACATTCGCATTAATTGTTCAAATGGAAAATCAATACAGCTATAAAAGGATAACCTCAATGCTTAACCAAGTTATCATAAATTCAACTATATGTGACTCAAATGTCACGTTGGCATGTAATTCATCCGGTCTTGACATTTGGTCAAAATTTAGGCCAAGTATATATACATTTTTGCTTATATTTAAGAATTTAGACTAGAGGGTATAATGAATATAAGAAGAATAATTTAGGCCATCTTTAGGCTTTTTAATTAAGATTGGAATTTGGCTTATATGTGTAAAACTCATTGTTTTTGTCTAAAAAACAAATCAACTTTGGGGAGGTTGTGGGAAGATGCCTCAGCCTCTCCTCTCAATCATGATGATGGTAGTGCCGGTCCGAACGAGAGTAACTTGCAAAAGACACCTCGATATTAAATTGATCTAGAGAAATGAGAGATATGTGAATTATCGCAAGCAAAGTCATGCTCTTTATATGTGACAGAAGCTCTTTCATGGGCCTTATGTCAAGGACCACAAGGCAACTAGGGCACATATTCATTCGGTCGGTCCAACATCATAATAAACCGACTCTTAGGTTAACGGTTTGGCCAAATACAAATGTAGTAGGTCCTTCCTATTTATACGCATCGTTATCCCAAGGTAGTATGAGCCCGGTCTTATGGACCAAGATACCGGGTACCGAACACCAACTAATAAAAACCCAAGTGAAAATGCACATACTAGTATATATTACAGAGTTGATATGGATCTACCAAGCTACATAAAAACAATGTTTAATGCCAACAGAAACTAGTATTTTCAACAAGACAGATCGAGCTTCCCATGTGGTTCTGCACTTCTGCCCTAAACCACAGCCACTAGATAACAGAACTAAAATAACACATCATTAAATTCAATGCATACACACCACTATTTAATGTTACCCTTCAGTAACATGTTTTAATTTCCAAGCTCAAACAGAAAGTGATCCTAGGGAGATAAAAACAAAGGTAAAGAAAACAAGAGGATAGTTGTAATGTGAGGCTCTTGAGATTGTAGGACATTAAAAATTTATAATATAACAATGTAAGGTACACATATGAAACCAGATAATTTGTATGTCGCATTCCTTGAATAGACTCTTCATGTTCTGTGAATAAGATTAATTGGAGAAAGATCAATTTAGAATCTGTATCAATCAGTCATGACCCACAATTTTTTTTTTACCAAAATGTGGTGTTGAGATGATCAAATCAAAGAAAGGATGTTCTTTTAAGTTGATTGTGACTTAACCTTTATTTTTGCACATGAAGGCCATGTTACTCTTGCCTCCAAAATCCACCTGTTAAGATTAGATCATTCCAACAACTTGAAAATGCTTATGTTTGAACATTCAACACTTAAATAGTTCCATATATCTTTGTAGGGTTATGTGAAAATGTAAATTGTGTTGTGAATTGCCATTTTTATTTCTGTTGGTATTACCTGAAAACATGTTGAACCAAATTGAGGTTGTTTAAGACAACCCATAAAAGAAGATGTTCTATATTTGGACAAAGTTGCTTCTTGTGAACAATACCTAAGTTTCTTTGTAATAAGGATAGTTAGGTAACATGCAAGGTGTAGATCTCACGTAATATGTATTAATCCATAATCACACAAAAAATGACTACTTAGTGTGTATTTGGAAATTATAGTTTCTTACAATTTTATGTACAATTGTGGCACTTAGGTATAGTTGAAAGTTCTCTATCAACAATTATTTGAGAAGTTTAGAGAGATCTAAACTATTTCTTCAAAACATTCATTGTGTTATTAAGTATTTTAGAAAAAGTGCGATATGAAGACTTTTCAAAAGACCATTCAACTAACTGACTATGATTATACAATGATTTGATTGTAATAATAATTTTTAGTTGCAAGATGACAGTTGCATCCCAATTCTACTTTTGTTTTATTTCAATTATTCATTCTTATCCAATAAACGTAAGCTTCTGTCTCTAAATTTAAGCAGCAAATACCAATTTTACATAGAGTGCTTTCTTGTTCTGGCTTATAACAAGAAAAATATCCACCATAACAAATGCAAAACCTAGGGCCAGGGGGACCAACATGGATTACGAAAGGAGATCTAAAATACACCCCAAACATTAATTTAGATTTACATATTCAAAAAATTATTAATTTTGTGTTGTTCAAAATTGCAATTCTAATGGATTTTTGAAACCGATTTGGATTTCCTGTTGTTACTGCATGATGTTGTGACAAATTTTGATCGTCTAATTTCAAGTTAATGACTTAGATCGTTTATATTTAACTTTACTAATGTACAATATGAATTGTGTGATCACAAATCAACCGACCGTCTTATTGAGTGAAACCATGTGAACATGTTGCAATCCAGGTTCTCACTCTGAAACCCTCAAAGGTTTTGAAAGAAAGTAGGTCCCTTAAATTGTTATTGCATGTACTAACCGAAGTACTAAAGGACCCTTCCTTGGTTAACATCCATACGTTGGTGTACCTACTGATAACTACTTCTGTATTTTGGTCTGCTTATTGTACCTACATAAAAGAACATCTACATAGAAACTTCACTTGTGAAATTACAAAACACCAAAATTAAACAGGTGGAAGTTAGATGTTTTTTCTTTCACATTAGTAGCAAAGTAATCCCTCAAGTGAAGTCCACTTCCATCCACAATCTAATGTCATTATAGTTTATTCCACTATATTCCTTTTTCCCAATAATACAATGATAACCTTAACTAACCTCATTGCAGATCACAACAGAGAAAGCAAAATTTTACTTTTCTTCATTGGAGGTGAAATGTGTCCCATTTTGACAATGACGCTTATCTAGTACCTCAGCCACTAATTCTATTCATTTTCTTCACACTCTCTAGATGAGAACATCAAGAACCATTGGAAATAATAAATTTGAACATTCAGAATTTTAATTAACTAAATTAAAAGTCAAGATACCAAAGTAGTGAAAGTACCGGTAATTATTTATTCAATAAATCAATAGTGGTGAAAAATATCAAAGAAACATTCAAACTACAATTTCTACCAATAGTATATTACTTAGTCCATGTTAATATGATCTCTTTTTTTCTTTTTGACAGCATCAATATATAACAGCTACATAGGAAGGATTAACAAGTATAATAAACAAAAAAAAAGATAATTTTTTTTTTTAATCTTTTATCGTTAAATCATACAGATTTGCTGCTTGGGTTTATTTGCTTAGGAAAATTAATGTTATACAATTTTAACACCACAGACAAAAATGAAATAAGTTACAATACAACTGAAGAGAAAATACATCTCAAAGTTCTAATTATATATCTATTGGTCAGGAGAAGATTTAAGCTGCTTATGCTGTCCATCTATCAAACTTATCTGTCGTTTGAGTTTTGAAATATGAGCTTGAACCTACGCCATGGAAAAGATGAAATAACTATCAGTTGGCAACACAGTTTTCTCACAAGGTCTTCAACAAAGAGTAAAGCATATTATAATTTGTGCAACAAGTATTATTCAGCATGTATCTACTTCCACAAATGGGGACACATAAGCATCAATAATTAACTTATTTAAGCTTATCTTATAACATAATCACTTGTGTAGTTTGAGTTAACTCATGAAACAGTTTATGACTTTGTCCATACACTATTTTCGTCGACTTGTTTCAGTAAATTATACAAAATAGCCTGTGATTTTTGAAAACATACACCTTGTATCTAAGTAGTTTAACCACATTTCCCTTTCAATGATAGAATTAACTTATTCATAAAGGCTTATATGATAAGCACTTAACTACTTTGTTTACCCAAATGGACCACAACTCGAGCAATCAACATGACAACAACTTAATAGCAAAATACAAGGAAAAGGACCATCACACAGAGTTTAGCATACTGAACATGGTCAAAGATTTGGAGAAATAACTTCCTCTATAGAGCATGATCACAGAAATAAAAAGTAAATCATGGAAACAGTATATCTTTGGTCTTATGACATAGAATGACTTACTAGTATAATTATTTAGAAGTGCATTATGATAAGCATTTTGAATATTCATCCCGACATAAAAATTATTAGAACACACATCATGACCCACAATTGATAATAATGGATGTCAGAAGCAAATCCTTTAATGAAGAAGCACAGGTGATAGTACGAGATAGCTATTGCATAAAATTGAAATAATGATAATTTGCATGTACAATGTCTTTTCTGTCTTTTCTCTCTGACCTGTAAATTGATGAAAGAAGATAGAGGATGACAGAAGCAAACTCTTCAAAGAAGAACAAGCTATTTCTTTAGAAGTTGAATTAAATCATTTAGTTACAAACAGGAATTCCTTACATGCATGATGCACAGGTCAGTACAAACCAATAATCTTATTTTAGAAAAATTTGAACTAATATAATTCAAAGACGATTCTTTTAACTCTACTAATCCCAAAATTGGACGTAAGCATCATCCAAACAAAAATAGAGTTGAAGCATAGAAAAAAAGTTTTGACTGAAGTCATCATTATATGTTATGAACGAAGAACAAAGAAAATATTCAGGAAAGAGGTTCTCCATTAAATATAAAGAATAAAATACTCTTTCTACATTTAGTTTTAACCCTAGTAACTAGGGCCTAGTTAAACTAACTTATTAAATAAAGAACAAATAAGTACCATATGTAAAAGTGAGGTGGAATAGTGTTGTCAGTGTCAGCCACCTCACCACTTAATGGAAGGATCCTAAATAACTAAGATGAAATAGATTTTTTTTTTTTCGTCATATAGAAGTACACAATTTTTTGTAAGGAACAAAGCTGAAAAGTTTCTGTTACCAAGACCAGAAATTTATTAGTATAAAATAGCATTATGATATACACTCTGAACATTCATGCCCCACATAGAAATTATTAGAACAACCTAATCCACAATATATTGATGATAACAAATCCTTAAATGATGAACAATCACAAGAGATAGTACAAGATAACTATGAAATATTTTGAATAAAACCATTTGGTCACAAACAAGAATCCTTTACATGCACAGGTAACTACAACCAATAATCTTATTTAAGAAAAATGAGATGCAATCTATTCTAATTAATACAAAGGCATAATCATTTTGAGTCAACGAATAATCACAAAAGTGGGCCATAATCATCACGTAAACAAAAATAAACTTCAAGTATAGAACAGAAGTTTTGAATCTTTAACCGAAGATTCTTGATTATATGTTTAGAAGTGTGGAGAGAATACTTAGAACAAAATCATAAAACTTGATTGATGCTATCACACTCATGTACAATCGACATTTCTAGGGTAATGAACAGCCAAACACGTGTACATGTATGATACAGACTTCATTATTAGTAAGGATGCAACCATATACTTGCTGTAAATTGTTGATTCAAATTCAAATAAATGTATCATCATGGCAATAACAACTACTACTTCGACTTCCACAAATATTATATATTTTAAGAGAAATGCTAGCAACACATCTTCTAACACACATTTTTCAACACACTCTCTTTGATTGGTTAATATTCATATGGGACCCACCAAATTTATATGGGACCCACATGATTTGGTGGAACCCATGTAAATTTTAACCAATCAAAGATAGTGTGTTAAAAAGTGTGTGTTAGAAGGTGTGTTGCTAGCATTCCTCATATTTTAAATATGATATTATGTCAATCATACCTGCTGACGAGCTGCTGCCAGCTGCAAGAGTTCATCTGCTTCTGAGAAATTCAGGAACCATTGGCTTAAGGGATTATCTTTAGTATCACCTCTCCTCCGTTTACTAGCATCTTCGATTGGAACTGCATTTATAGATAATGTAACGTTAATTAAACTCAAATGTGGAAAAATGAAAGCCGCAGGTGACTATGGCAATTGCAAAGTAACATACTAGGAGGAGGCAAGGTAAGCCCAGCAGGTAGTCTTGGCATGTTTACAACTGGGTGATTCTGCACACGAGCTAAAAAAGCTTCAGAGGGATCGGGGAAAACTACCTCATCATAAAATTCCACAACAACAGGCTTCTTTGTGGAAAAGGAACTGCCTTCATCATCTGGATACAACCTCAACTGATGATATCTGTATATACATTACACTTCAATAAAAAACAAGATTCAGAAATTATTTTGACATTCACAAAATATGGTTTGCAATCTGCATGATTTATAACAGTGAATAATAGACCTATGGTCATGTAGTATATCAATGAATAACTTTCAAGCATTGGAATCGTATAGCTGCATGCTCTAATAAAAACATAACACGATAGATATTAGTTGTTTTATAATCATTTAAGCTTATCATTATTAATAAAATGCGGCACACAAGCAAACCAAACTACTAACTCAATCTAACTGAACTTAGCAGGGCATAGAGCCACAGTACGGCAAGACTTTACAAAACAAAAGCACATTGTTAATGATATGTAACAAACAGGACCTAAAACACAATTTGAGATTTTCCCTATTTTTGAGCATGCTTTGAACCTCTACACTGAATCAAGAGATCACAGTATCACACAAAAGGGTAAAGAAACTTTATTTTCCCCATAAACAGGCAACCAAAGACTAAATCAAAAACAACATCAAACGACTCACAAGTTCACAGGCTTGTCGCAAACATCACTGTGGAAATAAAGTGTGATGGCAATTTCAAATTCTCCCCATCCTGCCTCTGACAACTCAAAAGGGGGTGCATCCACAATCCTTGTGGGATTATTGAAACTAGTATGCAACTGAAAAACAACACGCTTTACAATAACCCCCAGGTCCTCGTTGGATGCTCCACGAACATATATAGTCCATTTATGTGATTGATACCTTGTATAACATAAACACTGTCACCTTAGCACATTTTTGTTTGTGTGATGGAAAAACCTATTCAAGCAATACATTTATTAATTAATTAATTAAAACAACAATTAAAGGGTGCAATGTAAGTTACTTACTCACTAGCTTTTTTGCCAAGCCAAAATGCTACGTTCCCGTATACTATTGGAACACTAATTTCTACATCTTTGAGTTTCTTACCCGAGTTCTACACAAAAAGTAAATAAGCACTTAATTAAGCTTTTTACATAACAAAAGATAAAATAAAGACAAGTTGTTTGCATATAAGCTACAAACTATAAGCTGTTTTCATAAGCTATCATGGAAAACTTACAAACATAAGCTGAAAATAGCTTACGAAAATTCTATAAGTTGTTTCAATAGGTTCTCTCAAATGATATCACAAGTGTTTACGTCAATAGATTCAATCAAACTAATAATAGTCTACACAAAAACAAAAAATGGTTATACTTAATATATGTCATGTTTGAATAAACAAATTAATTAAAGGCAAACTGTTTGCATATAAGTTGTTTTCATAAACTATTCAGGAAAGCTTATTGAAATAAGCTAAAAACATCGTAAGAAAATGTTATAAGCTATTCCTATAAGCTCTTCCCAAAGAGTATCACAAATGCTTATATCAGTAAATAAGCTTAAATAATTCAATTCAATCAAGCTCATTATCAATAAGAGATTCTAATTCGGTAAATAGACAAATTTCTCTTCACATTGCTTTCACATTCAAAAATCATTTTCAAATTCAACATTCCACAGATTGATTTCAAGGTTATTGCAGTGTCATAAATTTGTACCAAATCAAAGCTTCAAATTTGAATAAAGCTGCAAACTTTATGCACTAAAAAAAGGGAATGGTTCTAAAAACCGTTATTTTGGTGATTTTATCAAAAGAAAGGTTACCTTCTTATCATTGTCTTCGGATTTGCCCATTTTGATTGGGTGAGAATTAGGGGTGGGACCACTTAATTGAGACTGATCTTGATCGTGATTTTTGGAAGATGAGGTGTTGATCATATCAATTTATGAATTCGTCACGGAAATCGAATCTGAATCTGAGAATCTGATTCTAGGGTTCGTCACTGTCTGAAAATTACACGGTAGCAGTTCTTGCGTGTTACGACGTCGTTGTAAACGTGTGTCGGTGATCATAGTTTAACGGGCTGGGCCTCAAACCTGAATGGGCCTATTGGTACTGGAGTTTGATAATTGCTTTTCTCCCATTTAGAATTGCTCGATCGCGTAAAAAAGCGTGAGTTAACTCACACATATGCATTTTAAACGTGAGTTAACTCACCTAGATGCATTTTTTCAGCGTCATTTAATTCACGTTAGACGGAAATAAGCAAAAAAGATGGGAGAAGAGCAATTCTCTTGGGGTTTTTAATGGACCAGTTGAATGGGCTTGTTGCTTGGCATATTCTTTAATTTTTGGAAAATATTTTGACTCCTTCTTTTCACACTCTATTGATTTCTCGCGATCCCTATGTAGATCAGATTATATAATTCGAACGACATAAATACTCCATAAAAATCTCCAAAACATGTTAAAGTATTTCAGATTTTAGAATCCGAATAGGGCACACGAGAAACTCATAGAGTTGAAAAAGTAATGGTGAAATGTTTTTATTCAACAAAAAAAATACTATTGAGACTTTTCCCGTTTAAAAACCCAATTCCGTTTTTCTCAAAAAAAAATATTATTGAGATATTTCCCACTTAAATGGTGATTCAAAATTAGTATACATTATAAAAATAATTATTTATGTCAATATAGATTAATGTGTAGTGCACATTTAATTATTAAGGAAGGGTTGTAATTCGAGCATCTTATATAGAAGAGGAGTATAAATTTTATTTTTCAAGAGAGGGGAATGTATATTTTAATATAAAAGAGAAGGAGAGTGTAATTCAAACTTCTCTTAGAGAAGATGAGTGTAATTTATTCTTTTTTTTCACACTTACTCACTTATTGCATATATTTTCAATTCTTATAATTTAGTTTTTTTTTTGAATAATTTTTTTAATGTAGTTAGTTAGTTAGTTCATATACAATGACAGTGCCAAAAAAATAAATTCGTATCATAGTAACATTTGCCGGGTTGGAAAAAGCTATCATACAACAAGTGAGACTTGTTGTACATGTTTCTTTGATAAAACACGTCCTAGACAGTATCATGTGGTCCTTCACGTCCCTTTGCATATCTCTTCAATTATTTATCTACCTTATGTGGTTTTTCCAAACAATAAAATCAAGTTATTTATTCCTTTTAAATAAAACAACTCAAGTTATTTATGTTGCATATATATATTCAGATTTCAGATTCAATACTAAAATCCTACTTTTTGACTGGATAAGTTAGGTGATATTGTTATTGATTTGGGTGATGGTTCATAAATCTAAAACTTTTTCCAATACATATAACTTTTTAATATGTACTTCAATATATATGCTCGAATGTTTCTAGTAACCTTGAAACACAAGTAACTTATTGCAGTCATTCCAATACAAGTTAAGAACAGTTGCATTCTTATGATATTAAATTCATTATTTTAACTTGGAATAACTTCTAATATTATTTCATCAGTAAATTTATTTTCTTTTTCATTCTGAATTGAGTTTATTTAACAAATTAATGATGCTACTGTATATCATAGAATTTCTTGAGATTTAGAAAAAGCTAAAATTGAATTTGTCATAACATTCTCATTAAAGGAACATTTTGTTTCCGTAGGAATGATTGATTGATACATACATGAAGAAACAAAATGAAAAAATATTTGTAAGTTGTAACAGAAAAAAATAAAACTGCCTTCTATGCAAATTAGCCAAATCTAATCTATCTTAATCTCCATTAGCTTGATTTACAGTTCACTCAAGCAAGATGTGAGGTTTTGGAATTCATCCTCACTGCAAGGAATTGTGAGACCACCCATAGGATGATCATATCCAAATTCTTCTTCTGCTTGATGTAGTAATTCTTGAAATAATGATTGGTTCAAATATGATACTGGAATCACAAACCGTCTCATTTTATCTCCAACATAGACTGCGAGATAGCCTTTTGGGACTTCGAGTCCCTTGGTAGATTCTTGTGTTTTGGAAAATGATGGCATTCTGATAAGCTTTGCTATGCGAAAACCCATAGTTTTTTGAATGGTTGAGAAGGGAATATTTGAGTTATGATAATTTAGGATGTAAAAGAATTGTGTTGCTTCAGAGTCCAATGAAATAGTGTATATATAGTTGCTATAAGGGCCTATAGAAATCAATGAGCTGTGATATGGCCCAGTGAGTGACAAGGGATCACATGGAATTGTTTTCAAGGATTAGGAAGATAAATGGAAGAAAATGCACATACCCCACTTTGAAAAATAATGTCCAACATATAACCCACTTAAAATTTGAGACAATGCAATGGTGAATGGAACCTGATGTTTTTTCTTGCATTTGGGTAGACATGCTTTAGACATCTCACATCTAAGATTTATGTGCAACTTGTTAGGCTTGTGATGGAACAGTGTGAGGAGGAAAGAAGAGAACCAATATTGAACACAAGAACATGACCTACTATGAACCACATTTTATATTTTTGCAAGACCAACTCCATGATATTTGCATACCAGGACATAACTTTGAGGTCCTTGCATTCCTAATTAAGTATCGTTTCAAGGTCAATTAAACTTTCTCTTCCATGAATAGGTCTGTTTTATGGTAGGGTAGACCTCTAAGACAATCCCATGTGATCTTATATATGTTGCTCTTGTCTCCTTGTAGATTCTATGACTCCATCCTAATCCTATACTACAGTATACCCTTCCACTAATCATTCAAGTAGCCAATGGTTTCTCAATATTCTTTCACCTATATATATTCAAGGCTAAAAGCATTTAGATCCAACACAAATCATTCACATCCTAAAGCATTCAAATCTGAAAAACTTGGTTATTGCTTAAAAGTTTTTATTTAAAAACCATTTATTCTCAAGTTTTAACACATACAAAAATGGGTTTTCGTTTCCCTGGTATCATCAGAAG
>Ga0228710_1000355_pt1 | contig 54216 bp, 29 predicted proteins | sample MedpolnodulmetaG_FD_177995 | JGI IMG/M metagenome (GOLD analysis project Ga0228710, IMG submission 177995) | Root nodule microbial communities from Medicago polymorpha collected in Santa Monica, California, United States - pink nodules | ecosystem: Host-associated > Plants > Roots > Nodule... | reverse complement strand
GTTATTATATAAAATTGACATTATTTTGTTATTTTGATATGTTTGTAAGACTTACTACTTTGATCATATAATTGAAATTTTCTTTGATGTTACCTTAAATTTTGTGTAGTGCAATAAAAAGTATTGTTGAATATATTATTTTTTTGGTCAGGAATTATTGTGAAAATTTTATTATTATTAAAAAATATTTATATTAGGGTGAATTTTATTAAAAAAAAACAGAGAACCTATAGCAACAGACAGTTTGGTCCTATACCAACGGATATGGAGGTTGACTAAAGCTATTTAATAGGTGTAAAGTGTCGTTGCTATAGCTCCGAAATCTATAGCATCAAGCTAATTTTCCGTTGGTATAAGCTATTGGGACGACATTCTTGCCGTTGGTATAAGCATAGTATCCTAGACGGTAGCAGGTGGGCGTTGGTATAGGTTTTATGACATATACCAACGGCTTTTGAGACCTTTACTAACGGTTTCTGCCATTGCTAAATGGCAAGTTTCTTGTAGTGAGCTCTCTCCTCTCTCAAGAACATTCATATGTTCTTCCCATTTCCACCCAGAATCCGGCGGCGCGGTGGCTGGCCACCGTAGGTGGCTGCGCCGCCGCCATAAACACCCTTTTTAATATTATTTTTTTACGTTTTTTAGCCTCTATTTCTCTCCTCTGTCCGTTTTTACACTTAGAATCTCCAAATAATAGCCATAGGCTTCTAGATCTAAAAGAAACAAAACGACCAAAAAGTTTTACCTTCTCCTTCCTTGGAAGCCGCGACCGTGTTTGGGACCGACGGTTTGGGTCACGTTGATATCTGGTCCGTGGCGGTTTGTTGGTGTCGATCTGCCGTTCTCTGACGCCGGTCGTTTGCGTGCGTTTCCGTCCGTGTATGTGTGTGTTTGAGACTATGCTGGTTATGTTGTGTTTGCAGGTGTTGGTGAACTGGTTACTGGACTTTTGATGTTTAGAAAATGTTGAGGTTACGGTGATGGATTCTTATGGGTTATGTGTTGTGATTTTTCGGTGCGTTTTTTATGAACTTCTGGCTGTTGGAATTCGGAATCCCTTTCTGGTTGTTTTGCAGGTACCTTTTATAGCGCTGGATTTTGATTCTAGGGTTTGTTAAAAGAGCAGATATTCTGGCCTTCGATGGGAATGAATTGGGATAGAGTGTGTTTATGTTCCTGGTTTGATGCAAATGAAGCTTACGGCTGGGTTTGGATTGGCACAAAATATTATTGGACAAACTAAAATAAAAAATGAATAAATAAATAAAGAAGGACACGATAGAGACTAAAAGAGATAAAGTTAAAAATAAACAAGCTTTTTCCTAAAAATAAAGAAATTAAAGTTAATTGAAGTTAATTATATAAAAGATGGAAATTTAAAAATAAGTAAAAAATATAGACAGTGAAAAGAGGGCCCGACTCGGAATCAAACATGAGGTATTTTAAAATACCTCTCTGTCGAATTTTTCGCTGAAAATCAGAGATCGATCAGATTAAACTACGTACGAACGTAGGGTCCAACGACACGTGTCAGTGACAACTCGGGTCAAAAATTGGGGTATGACACTTTGATAGAAGATTATTCTAAAACTAGATTTAAAAGGTATTTGTCAATAACAATTCAAATCCATAAAATTGTGATGAAAAGCAAGAATAACTTCAATATCTTGAAATAATTAAAATCACACAACACCATAATCAAAGGGAATACATATTAATAGAGTTGATCACATTTAATCCCAACAAAAAGAGTTTAGTTACTCATTGTCATGGCAACCTTACAAGGAGAAAAGAAGAGATGGAATGGAACCAAGCCATGATGTCTCAATGATCTTGTGTCTTCCTTCAATAATTGTGTTCCTTGCTCTTTAGAGTCTCTTTGGTCTTTCCCTTGTTTCTCTCCTAAAGTGGTCTCTAATAATATGGTCTATCTTTCCAACTGAAATGATGAAAGGCTTTTATAAATTATGTTCTGATCAAACTCGCCTCGCGAGTATGTCTACTCGCCATGGCGAGTTGATGTTCCTTCACCGGTGGGTTTCTGCCACGTCAGCCTTTGAGGATTTAGGCCGCCTTAACTCGCCTCGCGGGTGAGTTGCTCGCCATGGCAAGTTGTGTTCGCCCTAGGCTCGCCATGGCGCATGGGAGGCGAGTGGAAACTTGAACTTTCTGCCTCAACTCGCCTTGAAGTCGCCTTTGAGCTCGCCATGACGAGTTGACCTTTGTATTTCTTCATGTTTTCTTGCTTCTAAAGTGTCCAGACGTGCATTTTCCTACAAAGAGTTGGCATTAGATGTGAAAAGCATAATTGAATGATTCTTCAATATTTGTGAGTTTTTCACTGGATAACTTGCAAACCAAGTAATCAAAGTGCCTAAAATATATAGTCTATTTAACTCCTTTTTGACACTTATCATTTTCCATGCTGCACTTCATCAATGTTGCACTATTAGGATTTGATTACATCAAATAAGAGTCTTACAAATCATCCTAAGTGAAACAAAAGGAACATTCTGAAGTCCCCTGAGTTCAGAAAGTTCGATCCTGCTCCATGCTTTTTCTGACATGAACAGTACAGTGGTTGGAAAGTATAAAGCAAATTCAAAAGCAAGATCAAGTCTGATTCAACAGGAAATTGACACATAAGGGAGTTGGTACTGTACAAAGTAAACTAAATCCCCTAAAGAATGGAAGTGAAGTGACAGCTCCACTTTATGAGATCTTGCACATGTTCCAAGACAGATTTCAAAGAAGATCTGATCTAACAACATTCTGAAGTCGTACAAGAACAATCTTCATAGTACAACCCAGAAGTTCATGTGACATTCATCTGATAAAGCCCAGATGCAAATCTGACTGTTCATCCACATGAACCCAGATGAAGATCATGATGAACACAACAACAATCTTAAGTATTCTCAAGAACACAATAACATTCTGAAGTATTCCATGATTGCCCATAATTTCAAGTGAAAGTTGGTGGGTCCCAAGACACGTGGCACAAGACCATTGGTCATTCTCCAACGGCTACAAAGGCTCAAGAACTCTATAAATAGAGATCAAGACCTCAAAATAACACACACCTTTGCAAAGCATACAAGAAAACAACATAAGAGTGTTTGAAGCTTTAGTAAAAAAAAAAAACTGATCTCACAAAGATTCCAAGAAGTCTTTAAAAGTGTGCATCAATATTTCTCTTATCTTTTTAAAGATAAATCTCTCCCTCCATTCTTCTCTTGTCTGATTCAAATCATTCAAACTCCATACAAATTGTAAACAAAGTCTTATCTAGCTTTAGGGGTACTAAAGTGTTAGTTTGAGCATAAAGGTGTAAAGTCTAAGTGGGTAACTTAGCAAGAAAGGTGTAAGCCTGTTGAGGCTTAGAGAATACAGTTGTTGTAATTGTCCAGGTGAACTAGGTTGTATTTGAGAAGTTATCTCTAGCATCATAGTGGAAAATCTCACAAGATTGTGAGGAGTGGACTAACCCACATTGGGTGAACCACTATAAATTTATGTGTGTTCTTCTTCTTTTCCCTTTACTCTTTACTTTCAGTAAACACAACACACACATACACATTTAATTATTTAAACAGTTTTATACTAACACTTCAGAACGTTCTGAAGTCTATCTATCAACTTAACCATTCCAAGTTTATAACTTGAGAATAACTTTTAAGCTACAGGTTTAATTTTTAAAGGGTCACAATTCAAACCCCTCATTCCTTGTAACTATTTTATCTACTTCAGGTTTTCTGGTGGTTTTTTTTTTCCGCATATTTAGTTTTACCCCATTGTAAATGTAATAAGAATTATATTAATAAAATAATATTTTATATCTATTATTTTTGTTCCTTTATTTTTGTTAATTTTTGCTCTTATTTTATGATTTTATATTGAATAAATAAATTCGAATAAAGTAAATAAATAAATTCGAATAAAATGAATAAGTAAATTAGAATAAAGCTAATAAATAAATTAGAATAAAGTAAATAAATTAATTTGAATAAAGTGAATAAATAAATTAGAATAAAGTAAATACATAAATAAATAAATAAAAGTAAATAAATAAAGTAAATAAAAGAACTCTGTTTGACCTAACACACGCAGTGTCACTTAAGTTGCGCATATATTAACACTTGTGTTACTTAACTAACACAGGGGTATTTTAGGTATTTCAGTTGGGCATGAGCAAAATTTGTTGGGAGAGGAGCAGAATTCTACTATGTTTTGTGAAGTGAAGACTCCCATTTGAGTGGATGGTGACTGTTGAAAAGATAATGTTGTTAGTACTATTTTTCAACATAATATTCTGGTAAATTCTTATTTATCCGTTGTTTGGTTGAGTTGCAGTTGAATTCATTCAAAATTTGATTTTTTTTATTAAATAAATTAATATGAAAGTATGACATAAAATTGAGTAATTGAATGATAGGTACCATACTCAAAACTTTTTTTTAAGAAATACCCAACCAAAAGGGTACCATTGTTTTTACCTTATATTTTTACACAGTGGGCAATTAGTTGTTTGGTGTAAACTAAGTCCGAGTCATTAATTTGTTCTTTTTTTTTAAGCAAAGAGACTTATAGACATCAAAACTGTGATTTTAACCAAGTACAATGTCATTCAATTATTATAATTTATTGTAACAATAAAAAATAAAGTATTAAATACATAAACATTTGAATCAAGAAGTGACTGTACTTCTACAAATTGTCTCATGTTAGAATTATACTAAGTTTAGCAAAATCATGTTAAAATCAAATTGTGTCATGTAAATAGTAAATTTGGCAAAATCATGTTAAAATCTTAGTAATTCATCATAATAATTCTGTTAGATGTGGGGTTCTATTCTGATATTTTCATCCGTACTGTTCTTTTTTGTTGAGGAATTTTCATCCGTACTGTTCTTTTTATGGCTATATATACCGCAAATTTTATTCACAAAGGCTGAAAATATTGCCCTAATTCAAAGAGTAGTGCAACATTTGGCAAGAGGGGAATGCTAGCGTCAAAGGACAAACCCACCAACCACGCCTTTTTCCCTTCATAATGGTATACTCGATGAAAGCCGGTCTTTTTCTTTTTTTTTTTAATCAAGAGAAGATTTTTTGTTATTTTGACATCAAGGAAGAGATGATTTTATGTTTTTTAGCTCAGAACATCTTATAATCCATGGTGATTAAAAAAATAAAAAAGAAGCTTAATTTTGACCAGATTGGTAAAACAAAAAACTCATCACCATCACAATTCCATGAACCTATCATTCCTTCATTGTATTCCCCCAACAAAACGCTATTGATTTTAAGCTTTACTGGAGTCTTTTTCGGAACAGAAACATCACAGCACCGCAACGGTTGAACTCGGATACTGAAGTGGTTTTAGAAGAAGAAAGGACATTTGCAAACAGCAGATTTGCGTTGCTTTTGGGTTTTCCAGAATAAAGTCATCAAATTCTAGAAACTGCCTAAACCGGTTACCCGGTGCATGGTTTAACAAAAACAGATGACGTGACTTAAATGATGAGCGGGTGTCACTAAGAGTGTGTAATCGAGTGTCACTGCTCTTGGCAAGATTATGTCATTGACCAGTCTATAACACAGAAAACAAAAACAAAAAATGATTATCTTCAATCTGTAATATGAAAAACTCACTCTATTATAATGTGCATATGATAAAGATTAAAACTAATCCAAATATTCAAATTCCATGTTAAGGGTTGCACGAAACAGAGCGAAGAATCAATTAGCCTAAGCCCTTGCACTTGTAATAACGTAAATAAACACAATGACAAAAATAATTATGCATGGCAAGGAGAAAAAATGATTGCATATTTGCAAGGAATACCAAGCTTTCTTGAGTTTGAGGGTTTGACTAACAAGCTTCTGGAAGTCACAATTTTAGAATCTTGATTAGGGACATGAGATTCAACTCCATTCCCAAGTCTATTTAGAAACTCAGGTATTCCTACCTTGACTGCAACTCTAACCATAACATTGCCATATTATTTTCGATCTTCAACACAGATTGCCCTACATTACTACTCTCTATAGACTATAATATTCTTTTTGCGATTCAGTGTTCTATCGGCCGTTCCAGATACTATACCAGATATCTCTCTGATTACGGGTTCGGTGTAAGCATCACTTTCAGAATCCAAATTATCACGGCAAATAGGATTTGTCAAAAAATAATAATCTGAAAATAGGAGTCAAATAATGATAAAATATTAAATTAAAACTAAATATTATTGATCTTACAATTATGATACAGCAACCAAGCTTTATCTCACTTAATAAAGTTGACTACATGGATCAAACGATGTCCTGATGTTCTATCATATATCATATTTCTATCCAAATCGTTAACCTTCGTATATTTCTTAATAGTTTCTCTTATAATAAAACAATTAAAGTATTCCAAAATACGAAAAAAGCTGAAAAGTGGGGAAGACTGCAATTTAACCCTTTCAATACTCTCTAAAAAGGCTACTTTGTCACAAACAAGACCAAACAGCATGGGATAATCACCAACCTTCTCCAAATTAGACAATCAGTTAAATCATGAACAGAGAGTGTACCAGATTAATCATTGGATAATTAGCAAGGGGAGTGAAATGTGGGAAGCACATCATTAGATTTAAAAAGGGCAACCCGGTGCACTAAAGCTCCCGCATACGCAGGGTCCGGGAAGGGGTCCCACCATTCGGTGTATTGTACGCAGCCTTACCCTGTTTTTTTACACAAGAGGTTGTTTCCAGGACTTGAACCTGTGACCTTCCAGTCACATGACAACAACTTTACCAGTTGCGCCAAGGTTACCCCTCTACATCATTAGATTTAACTACATCAAAATAAATGAACTATTGCGAACTCCTAATCCCAAAGTTAATTCTCTTTTGCCAAGAGTGATACAAGACAGAAAATGCAATGAAATTATTAGACATGTGAAATCACAAGATTAACCCAGTGTACTTGACTGGTACAAATGACAAACATTAATATGATGAAAAAGGATGGGAGGTATCCAGAGCCAAAAACTTCCTCTTTTCATGCAAAGTCAAGCCTTGTCCTTCTACAATGGCTAAAATTTCCAATATGATTTCATAATGAAAGGCTACTTACTACATAGAAACTAATCATGCTTTGATTGGCTCAGCACGTGGCCTCCATAATCCCAGCCTGTACTTGTGTGCATGTTTCAATATTAGCTTCCTCTGCAAAGCATAAACTAGTTGTGAGAAAGTTTGCCAGTGGACTAGCTAATTGTATGTCATGTGGCCAATCACAATCAAAATAAAGTCACTTTAAAATCAATGTAACATTGCATAACCCAATCCTACCAAAAGTTGATAGGTCATTGTACTCCTGATCTATGAGTCCTAAGATTGAAAAACCATAATTGCATCACAAGTGACTAACATACAAGTTTCATTTTATATTTCCAATATCCGAGTCAACAACAGACCTTGGATTTAGCTAATGATGCACATGCAATCATGCATCCAGGGCACAGATGTAAGATACAAAATAATCTGGAATCTAAGATCCTCCTAAGTATGGTATTTTAAAAAAAGTATTTAAGGCAATCTAACAAAGTCGGACCCAATTGTAACTGATGGGGATCATATGCCTATAGGCATCTTAGACGCTAGTAATATAATTATATACCTGCTTATCAAACATAGGCATTTGCCTTGCCAGATGAAAATGATAGCACATCAAACACAATAGTTCACAAAAACAAGTGTATCATGCTCTTGCATCAAGTTAGTACTAGTCTAATGGCTTAATGAAACATTGAGAAGTGATGTGCAGAAATCAATTGTTGTAGGCAGAGGGAATTCTTTTTTTACCTGAACAGTAAAAGCTGCAGGTTCGAAAGTACTAGATATATTTCAAAAACATAATTTATGTCATAGATCAACTCTATTAAAAGCTAAAATTGTTAAGGGTCATGAATGAGTTTATCATTCCTATGACAACTTATTTATTTGTAAGACAAGGAAGCAACATACGGAGTCCTAAAGACTCTCTGCATGCCTTTAATAATCCTAAGTCCTAACATCCAAGCCTTAAATTTTGATAAATTTAACAAAAATCAGATCCATCTAGTCTCATTATAAAGCTGAACGCCAGTCATAAAATATACAAAAATTAGATTCGTCCAGTTTCAGTTTAAAGTTACAATGCCAGTCATAAGAATTACATACAACAGTAAATCTATAGTTATAACACAACCCAGCATGCTGAATTAAGGGGGGAAAGGAAATGCCAAATTAACTGTGACTTAAACTAATAACAGATTTTTTTAACAAAAAAAAATGGTGGAAGAGGTGCAACAAAAACTGATACTCCCTCCGTCCCAAAATGACCGATCTTACTTCACTATGTGCATTATTCACATAACATATTTTGACCATATTTTTCTGCTAATATATAAAGACAAATGGCAGCATATAAGATGTTGAATTTGTCTCGATGAATATATCACCTTTTATAATTTTTGCTAGTAGGTAATTAAAGATGTTAAAGGTCAAAATTGTGCATTGGCATATGTGCAACAGTCAACTAGGTCAGTTATTTTGGGACGGAAGGAGTAATAGTTAACAATCCTATTCAACGGCTTTATCATGCGCACTTGTACATGCATTCTGTTAGAAACTGGTACCAAAATATAATTTAATTGTAGAAGTTGATTTTTATTGATTGAAGAATATGTTAACAGAAATAAAATTACATACATTATAGAGAATGCAGAATGCACACATGAATTAAGGAAAGAGATGGTCTATTTTACAAGGCAATTCCTATCCAAGAAATACGAGTCTTGGTCTCTCCCTTCAAAGAAGTAGAGAGTTTGGTCTCTCCCTCCCATAACTACTCAACAACTACCATAAATAATCACTTTCTCCTTTCCTTTCACTATTTATTCCTAAAACTAAACAACATAACTGACATAATAAAGACATAAAGACGTAGCTCCCCATGACTAGATGTTCATAACCGACAACAATTAATTTATAACACATTCTCCAATATTATTCTCTAATAAGAAGTCTAACAATTAATTTCTACCAATAAGGGTTGCACAAGACAGGGTGAAGAACCAATAAGCACATGAACTTGTAAATTATAATAGTGTAAATTAACACAATAAGAATATAATTATGCATACGAATGGCATAGAGGAAAATGACTTACATGTTTGCAAGGAATGCCGAGCTTCTTGAGTTTGAGGGTTCGAGTAAAAAGAAGCTTTTGGAAGTCACCAATTTCAGAATCGAGCTTAGCAACATGAGATTCAACTCCCTTTCCAATTCCATTTAGAAATTCCAGTATTCCAACCTTAACTACAAATCATAGCATAACAGTCATATGAGTATTAAAAAGGGAATGAAAAGGTGTTAAGTAAATGGGAAAGAGTATGAAGTGCTACCAACGTAGGGTGTTGAATTGGAGTAGGATCTAGTAGAAAAGTAAGACGAAGAATGTGGGTGTGTGGAAATCAAATTAAAACTTCCGTTTCTTATGACTCTCTGCATCTGCAACCATAACATTGCCATATTGCTTTCGATCTTCAACCTAATATCACACAAGGACATAAGCCAAATCAGAGAATATAGAGTAGAGCTTTCAAAACCAGGCTACCCAGCCCGAACAGGTTTCAGACTTCATAAACTTGGTATGAAAAACATTATTTAAAAATAAGCTGAAAAAACACTGGCTCTAAACCATTCTATCATCAACCCTTGCACATTTCTTCAAACACCAAAAAGACAATTCCATCAAATAAAAATGACCCAATTAATTCTACAACTACCAAAAACAAGAAGAACAAAATCACTAAAAATCTCAGCCGCACAAAATGACTAAAAAGAAGAACAAACTAACACATGAGCAAAAGAGATGAGATTACCTATGAAGCAAAGGGAAAACCCAAACGAAAGAACCAGAAACTGAGTTGAGAGCAATGGCGGTGAGAGGGAGAGATCGATGAATGGAGAAGAAATTTGAGGATTTTGGGGATTTAGGTTTTCAGGAAGGTGCGAGAGGGGAGTATAATAAACTTTTTTTTTAACAATAAACTTATTTTTATTTTGGTTTAAAAGGAGTTTTTCACTATAATTATAATTTTAAAGTTTTATATATCATTTTATTTTCATTTTTGGACCGTGTATAATTTTAGTTTTTCTTTTTTGTTTTGGTTAAGTAGTGTGTAGCGTTAGAATTCACATTTTTTAAGGTGAATGAATGGAGTGTTCGGAGTTAGATTTCATCTGTCAACTAAGTTAGGTCTCTGCTGACTAAGCTATGTTCACGGGACATAATTTTATTTTTCTTACAATATCTTATAAATAATTTAATTTCTTACAAATAAATAAGTGCTCAAATGTTAAAATGATAAGTGTAGTGCTAAAAACACAGCACAATGTCAGCTTAATTCGGTTGGTAAGGACAATGCATAATATATGCAAAGTACGCGGTTTAAACCTCGGCCATCAAAAAAAAAAAAACGCAGCACACTTATAAACTATAAACTATATAAAAATTCATGAATCAAATGCATAGCATACCCTATTTTAACTTCAAGTTTCAACTAGCATAATCACAAACTAAACAATAAATATTTAAAGTAAGGTTCACATGAAGAACCAAAAACAACAACGAAGCGGAAAATTCGATAAACATACCTGGAAGTATAAGGAGGACGGGGGTGGCGGTGAGCGAGTGATGGGCGAGAGAGCACCGGAATGACGTGGCTTGGCCGGATGGGAAGTGCACGGCAACGGAGATCGCACGAGAAAGATGATTAGGGTATGAAGTTGTTTTTCTACGATTTTGAAGAAAGAAGTTCCAGAAAACAAATTAAAAACCGGTCTGGTTCAATTGGTCTGCCAGTATTTCGGTTTATTTATGTTTTTTACGGTTCAACGTGTTGAGCTGGTCGATCCGATTTTAATAATATTGGAATTTTTTTGTGATGGCCGAGGTTTAAAAACTTTATGAAAGATATACATGAGTTAATTTAAAATTAGGAACAAAAAATGATGATTAAAATATTTTTGTAGTAATAAAAGTCGATGAAAAACTTGAGAGAGACTAAAACAAATAGTTGGTAAACTTTTTTAAGGACCATAAACATAGACATATTTAGCAACACAAACTGCCCAACACAAGGCATTGTATAAACAATACACAAATTAAGTTTAAATTGTCAAGCAGGAGAGTATTAATCATTCAAACAACGTCAACAAAAGTAACAACATCAACAATGGCAAAACGGGAAACTACTGCAATCAACAAAAACAAATAGGAGAACCTAACCACATAAATAATAAAGATGGAAACGGATCCTCACAATTTCACCAATGGGGGATTTGGGTGGATGTTCTCTTTTTCCATGGAAAGGTTTAATTGACTTGGAAACAACTTGGGTAAATGCTACTATCCCCTGACAACATTGCCTTAACTTCAACCTTGAAGACAATGTTGATTTTAAAGGAGGGAGTAATGCCATGATTCAAAATAGCATATGAGGATATACATTTGGCATAACATAATTGATTGACATAAATGAACACATGACTAGTGGTCTTAAAATCAAGAAATATGGACACATTGTATATATAATATATGCAAGGGTCATATTTCAAACCATGGACACAACTTATTCACTTTAAAAAAGTGGATTTCCAGCCACTAGGTTGCTTGATAAAAAAAAAGGTTAAATAAAATTTCAATCCATACGAGTATATAAAAAAAAAATTCCAAATTTTTTCTTGAAAGAGAGTTTTCAAAATGTTTTATGTTAACAAATTGAAAACTGCTGTTCACACATCTTGTTAGGCTGAGAAACACGTATAAAATACGAAAATGCCCATCGATAGTTAACTGTCGAGGAAAAATAAAACTGGCTGCAGTTAACTACCGAAGAAAACCTCGGCATTTAACTGCCGATGCGTACTGGACATAAACAGAAGCAGAAACTCAGTTTTGTAGTTTCTTCTTTTCATCAAAAACTTCTCAAATTCTCTCTAAATTCCATTTTCACAAATTGCAAGTCAATCATCCCCACATTATCACAAGTAAGTACGATTAATCATTGCAATCTTAATGTTAATTTGTTTAGGTTAAGTTTTAAAAAAAAATTTGATTCGTTTGCATGTGGTTAGGGTTTATGAATGATATGACAATTTGATCATTGCATGTGTAGTTTATGTATTGATAAATGAATGTAGTTGTTGCCTATTATGTTTAAATGATTGTATCATAAAAATTTGGTTTTGAATGGTGCCAAATGAACACATTTTGAGTATGTTTGATGCTTTGCACACAAAGTGTTTGACAAAATGTCCAAATGAAAATTGTATTGATTATTGAGTTAGTTTAGGTTATGGATATGATGTTAATTGTAGTTTGATAAAGTGTATATTGAATTAGGTTGAATGTGGTTTTGATTAGGATATGAAAATGATGTTAATTTTTAATGTTTTATGATGTTTATATTTATGATTGTGTTTATTGAAATGTGAATGTTTAGTTTAGATTATATTGAAATGATGCACACAATAATGTTAATTTTTTAATGTTTTATGATCTTTATGTTTATGTTTATGATTATGTTTTATGATGTTTAGTTTAGTACTTATAATTTGTTTGATTATGTTTATGTTTAGTTAAGGTATAATGTGAATGTTTATGTTTAGTTTAGGTTTAATGTGTTTGATTAGGTTATGAAAATGATGTTAATTTTTTTTGTAGATATGTCTGATCAAGGGCAGCCCATTGATCCATCTATGATGATTGGTGGTAGGCGTGCTATGACACAAAGCAATCGGAAGGAGAAGGAGAGGCAAAACGCACACATCCCAAAGAGGGGAAGAGGTCGGAGGGGGGATGGTTCAAGGGCTTCTCAGGCTACACAGCCTGAAGAGTCACAGGTGGTTGACCCGAGCCAGGTGGAGTACCTGAATTATCAGGATCAGGTACACCACGATGTGACTGATGGTGGGTATGACCAGGATCATATACAAGAGCAACAACATATACTAGACCAGGATGACATTGCAGCAGCGGCTGCCCCAGCGGTGTTACCTTCGGAGCCTCCATTTTCTGGTGGACCAGAAAATATATCTCTGCTGCACTCTTATGCCAATCATGTGGCATTGCCGCTTTGGTATAATTCAGATAACGTGTGTTATTTTTTTTACTTAATGTTTAATTATTTTCTTTATATGTGTGTTTGTTTAATTATTATATCAACTTTTATATGTGTTTTTGTTTAAGTCTTTTCTTTATGTTTAATTATTTTCTTTATATTTTCTTTATTTCAACTTTTGTTATTTTCTTTATGTTTAATAATGATTTAAATTGTTTTTGTTTTGTGTTTTGTTAAGTTTTACATGTGTTATGTCTTAGGTTAAAAATACGTGCGGCAATTTAAATTTATGGTTTTTATTTTTGCATGTGTTATGTTTTATTTTGTTTAGTTAGATGTTTACATTGTTTAAACTATGTTTATTTTTCTATTATTTCAGGTTCGTAAGGTGCGTGTTGCAAAAGCGATTAATCATGGGAATAAGATTTTGAGTCTCGGACGTCAAAATGAGAATCAAAATTGGTTTTAGGGTCCGCTTAGGGAGAGCGGGTTACATGATTTGGTTTATCTGGGCTACGCCACTGTGCCTCATGCTTTGCTGATGACATTAAGAGAGAGGTGACATCTCGAGACCAGCATTTTCACATGCCCTTGGGGGAGATGGCTGTGACTTTGGATGATGTCGCATGTCTTACGCATCTTCAGATTGAAGGGCGGATGTTGAGCCATGGGAAGAAGATGTTGAGACATGAGGCAACGACACTACTGGTGAGGCACTTAGGTGTATCGCAGACAGAGGCAGAGAAAATTTGCGGTACAGAGTATGGTGGGTACATTAGTTATCTGAAGGTAAGGGAGTTATATACGAGGTACCTTGATAGGGCTAACAGATTGGTGGATACAGAGGATCCAGAGGAGATGGAGGAGCTGGAGAGGGTTAGAAAATTTTGTGTGAGGTGATATCTTCTATATCTTGTAGGATGCTTGTTGTTTGATGATAAAAGTAACAAACGCATCGAGTTGGTCTATCTGACGACCATGGAGGACGGCTACGCGGGGATGCGTAATTATTCATGGGGAGGGATGACACTGGCATACCTGTACAGCGAGTTAGCTGAGGCATGTTTGCCTGAAGACAGAGCTCTTGGGGGAAACGTGACATTGCTCACTGTAAGAAACTTATAAATGTGAACCTTAACTTTTATTTTTTTGTTATATTTTTCGTGCGTAATAATTTATAAATGTGATTTGTTTGGTTTGTGCATGAATGGTTTTTGGCGCATTTTCCTAAGTTTTACAATGTTGATCCAAACACTGACTATATTGAAAGCTGTCCGGTTGCGGCGAGGTGGAAGTTATAGAAGGGTCATGGAGAGGGGGTGACGTATCGCTCATTGCTTAATCGTATTCAGTTTGATGACGTATGCTGGAGGTCGTACAAAGAGCACAGGGAAATGCAAGGTTTTGAGGAGGTTTTCTGGTATTCAAGCTGGATTATGTGCAGTGTTCGTAGGGTGTACCGTCACTTGCCCGAGAGGGTTTTGCGGCAGTACAGATACGTCCAGAGGGTCCCTAGACATCCGACGGATGTTGTAGAGCTGTCACCGCCTCAAATTGTGCATGCATTCATTGACTTCCACACTCACACACTTAAGGAGCCCGATTGGGGTGAGCCGGCAGGAGAGCAGACATGGCGTATGAGGGAGGGCTATATGTTATGGTACACTAAGTTTTCTCACCCTCAGATTTTGCCACCTCTTCCAAGAGATCTTCCGAGGCCAGCAAATGAAGAGCAAATCATTGCAGAGCAGTGGGAGCGATACGAGGCGAGAGGCTCGCCGGATACCTATGACATGGTTAGTGCCGCTGTTGCCTACGCTGATGAGCAGATGGGTCAGGAGGAGGTCATGAGCCCTCATCAGTGGTTTCAGGCCATGAGCCATGTTAGGGAGCAGATCACGCCGATATTGTCCAGGAGGCGAGGCCAGAGGCCGAGGAGGCGGCGACAACAACAGCAGCATCAGCAGGACCAGGACCAGCAGTAGGATTACTTGTATTTGTTGTTTATGGATTGTTGGTTTTAGGCTTTGTTAGTTTCATTTTCAAACAGGGGTCACTTTGGTTCGTATTTGGTTGACATATTGTATTTTAACTGATGTTCGTACATTTTGATTTTATCTTGGTAATTTGCTATCGTGGTGCATTTTTACTTGAATCAAATAATGTTGATAATTTATAATTGTTGTTGATGTGAAAATATTGGAATAGGTTTGTGTTATGTGTTTTAAAACACATTACAGGTCCAGAAGCAAGTGTTGATTCTGCCATTTCTGGACTTCAGGACGCCTCGGTAGTTAAGTGTCGAGGTTTTTCTCAAGTGTTAACTGCCGAGGTTTTCCTCGGCAGTTAACTGCGGCCCATTTTGTTTTTCCTCGACAATTAACTACCGAGGAACATTCTCATCTTTTACATGTGTTTTCTCAGCCAAACCAAATGTGTCCAGATCAAATTTCTAACAAATTTAGTTCATCGTAGTTAAAAGTTGTTCATGTGACACTGTATAGAGACTAAAATGTAAAAACAAAAGATTATATATTTATTCATTCAAAAAAAAATTATATATTTACGGAGACCAAAATCTTATTTTAAAATAGGTTTTAAATCCCTCTACACAATGCCACGTTTAGCATATTTTAACATCGAAGAATAAATTTCCTGACATAAAATATTAGAGGGACCATTGTTTGAAAACAAAATTGAGGGACTAAAAACAAAAAATGTTATATTTATAAGACCAAAAATTTAACTTAATATGGGGCAAATTCTATGGTACATCCAAAGTATTTGAGTGTACCGGTACACCAACTCTTTAAATTAATAGTTAAATGAGTGTTTTTTTTTTGTTGAGAAAAATATTATTTTTTATCATTTATAATTATAATAACTAAATCTTATTCATCAAAAGTGTCAACGAAATAAAATTAATTTTTTATTTTATTTTTATCGATCATAATTGAGAACATTGATGGTATTGCCCTTTGATTTCTCTTGTACACTTCTTCTCCAAAGTGAGGTGCACGTGCAAAGATACTCTAATGTCAAAGTAAGACACAATGAAGAGCAAGTGATTTATTGAAGTATGTATGAATTGAGTAAGTGTACCTAGGGGAGGGGGTAATTCCCCTATTTATCGTAGTTTTAGCCATATATAGATGTGATATGTTCCTTTTCATCTTATTATATGTTCTAGTCGTGCTTACACTTTTTTTGTAGTTGTTAAGTAGTAGGAGTAATTGGGGGTGATCTCGTCCTTTTCATCTTATCATTGCACCCATGTCAATGAGAAATTCTTGCATGCAAACGCACCTAACACATAAGGCTTTACAAACAACCACTAATAACTTGACACCTCATTTTTTTTTATGTTAAAAAAATAAAATAAAGAAAAGTTGGAAATATCGTGCAGCATTTCTCTCTCGTGTGGTGTAAAACTGTTTTTTCTTTTTTTCTTTTCTTTTATGTATAACTATTGTAGCAAACTATTTCCATAATTTTTTCCTCCCTCATATCACCAATCCATCTTGTGTCGTCACTTTTCAATAGTTTTTCTTCTTCTCTAAACAAAATTAACAGATCGCTAGATATGATTCACTCTTATGTGCATTTGACTTGTGTGGTTATTAAACCTTATTGCTCAATGATGTTATTATGAGTGCTTCATGTTGTGAAACTCGTGTTGGTCAATTTAAGACCACCATTAAAAGTGCCATGTATAGGTTGCATCATAAGTAATGGTTATGTAAATTGGAAGCAAATAAATTTTGACCTTTTTCTACATGTCAGCAAACAAGACACTTTATAATTAGTTGTTTCTTATATGTTGCAAAGATTATGTCCTGACAATTGTCCTGACCTTTTTCTACATGTCACCTCTTGTTATGACGAGGTGATGGAGGTCACTCTTAGCCATAACAAGAGGCTTGAGATGGAAGACTATCCAAGTCTATCTGAGAGCACTAAAGCAGAGAGAAAGAAGAAGAAGCAGATGAACAAAGTGAAGTCTTCTAGCTTTAACTCAGCCGGTATGAGCACTCGTGCCCAAAAGGGTACCTCCAAAGCCGCCTTGGCAGATACAAAATAATTGGTTCAATTGCAACAGAATACATGGGAATACCAAACTTTTGTTCAAATTTCATAGAGAGGGTAGTCTTTTAGCTGTGGTTTGACCATGAATGGTCATAATTTGTCTAGTTTTTTACAATGGTTGTCTTTGACACCTCTTTCCTTAGGGTCTTTCCTTTCTTGGGATAGATTCGTTTTCTCTTTTCATAGGTTTTACACTACGTAACTCTGATGTATCGGTTCAGGCCTCTTCTGTCTTTTATATTTTATTGCTTTGATCAAGTTTTTTTTAGAAGTTTTATGTTTTTATTTTAACTATAGGGTTTTAGAGCAGGAACCTTTGTAATATTGAGTTCAACTTAGAGGTAAAGGTAAGTAAAACCTCACCAATGTTTATTTAAGTTATGATTTGAATTCTAATCCTCTTGAATAACTTGGTCATTCGAGCTCACTATCAATGTACCAAATACATACGTTTTTATCTCATTTCTTAAACTCCAAAAAGCTTCACTCATAACCACATGGACTCATCTTTCATAATGGTACAGGATAGAATTAGCTTTATTCTAAATGAAGTTTTATAATTGGGTCGTGATTTGAACGTCATATTTTTTTTATATAATTATATTAAGTGAAATACTTTAGCAAGCTTTCTTACTTGCACTTCCAAACACTCCTTAGTGGGGTAAGCCTGCTAACCTCAGTCTCCCACTCTTTTCTATCATTCCTTCACAAGCCGTGGCTTTGCTTCTTGGCAATGTCATACATACTTGCTTCTTCACGCTATGCCGTTTGCTTTTCCCCCACACTTTCTTCAACATCGATCTCTTCTATTCCTCTCCAACCATATGCCCAAATAATGTTTACCATCTATCTTCTTGCTAATGATGTTTTATTCCTTCACCGTTGAACAATGAGCATTAAAACCGTGAAAGTAAAAGCAAAACACGTATAACATTTCTATCAACTTTTTTTTTTGAAGGATATAAACTTTTCTTAAATAGTTTAACTATTAATAAATTGAATAATATATTTCCTTATCTAAATTTATTTTATATCACCTTTTAAAACCTCTCAACAAATAATGAGATATACAATCAAACGTTTTAATTTGATCCAATCAATTATTGAGCTTCAATTAAGATCAAATTGAAAGTAAACATCCAAGTTCTTTTTTTTGGTTACGAGTAAACATCCAAGTTCAATCTCTAACAAAAAATAATAACAAGACAAACATTAAATTATCATCGATCCTGGCATATGCTAACATGTTTCCATCCAATAATTTTTGCAACAACCTTATTATTCTCTCTTTTTATTAATAAAAGACAATACAGAGAGAAAAATAAAAAGAAAGAATAAAAACATAATGTAGATATTATAGAAAGTTGTCGAAATGTTGTCACAAAATAATTGAGCAAATGGTCATTTTAGTCCCTGACTCTGCACCTCACTGTCATATAGGTCCATGACTCAGGATTAAATACAAAGAAGTCTCTGACTCCGCACTTCCGTTATCACTTTAGTCTTTAACGTTAAATAATTATATTAAGTTTGTCACATGGACTAAAGTGAAAGTAGAAAATGATCACTTTAGTCCTTAAACCAAAAATCAATATCCCCAACTTGAATCTCAAATCCCTAAATCTCAAATCCCTAAATGTCTTTCCTAAATCCCTTAAATTGAAAATCTCAAAATTCATAATTTATTATCTTATTTGACAATATTAATATAACATTTTTTTTTCTTCAAAATATAGCGTTCTTTTATTTAAAATTAAAAAAATAGAGATTAATAATATCAACATATTTTTTTTTGTTATGGTTGTTTAATATCGTGGACAAAGTTTTACATTTAAGTATCAAAAAATACATAAAACTTTCAATACAATTTATAGAACATACAATATTCAATACATTTGAAGGAAAAAAGTTTACAATGTTTAGAAAAAAGTCACATATTAGTGTAAATTTTTTTTTTGGGATTTAGGGATTACATTTAGGGATTTGAGATTCAAGTTGGGGATATTGATTTCTGGTTTAGGATTAAAGTGACCATTTTCTATTTTCACTTTAGTCCCTGTGACACACTTAACAAAATTATTTTACGGCAAAGACTAAAGTGATAACGGAAGTGCAGAGTTAGAGACTTCTTTGTATTTAATCCTGAGTCAGGAACCTATGTGACAGCGAGGTGTAGAGTCGGAGACTAAAGTGACCATTTGCTCCAAAATAATTGTTCAGTTTTTTTTAAAAAGTTGTGCATTCAATTCATTTGAAGTCAAAATTTTGCATTCTTCAATGTAAATTTGTGTTCTTAGACACAAGTTAGTAAGACACATTTATCTATACCTATACATATAAAAATACGATACATGAGTTTGACATATATGACATTTTCACTTCTAATTTTATCATTCATTTAAACTATGTGTTAATTAAGTTTTTAGTCCCTATAAATATTCACAGTTTTGTTTTTAGTCCATACAAAATAAAATCACACTTTTTAGTCCTTGTGGCATTTTCCTTAAGTATTTTAGGGACCAAAACTATTGATGAATTTTTTTTACAGGGACTAAAAGTGCTGATGGAAAAATTTAAAAGGACTAAAAAGTGTGATCTTATTTTTAAGAACTAAAAACAAAACTGTGAATATTTATAGGGACTAAAAACTTAAAGGAGAATGCTAACATATATTCTACTAAGAACAGGTTAAAAAAACTACATATAAAAAACTACATATAAAATAATTCTTTAGTGAAAGTTGCCTCTTTAAATTTTGGCAAAACTACACTTTAATCTCTTAACTTAATTTTAGGTAATAATTTGATCTTTTATCTTTTTTCCATTTCAATTTCGTCCTTTTAATCTATTTTATATAAATTTTCAAGCTTCAAATCTAACATTGTTATGCAAACATAGATGAAAATCATAGATTTGAAGATTGAAAGACCATAAAAAAATAAAACCATGAATAAAGCTTGAAAATTCATATGCAAATGAACTAAAATGACAAAATTGAAATAAATAAAAAGATAAAGTACCAAATTATTATTATCTAAAATTAAGTTAAAGGACTAAAAATGTAATTTTGCCTTAAATTTTATAGTATGTATCCTCAATGCATATGTTAACAAATTATAAAAAAAAAATCTTGAACTACAACATAGTTCAGTTGGTAGAGATTACATTATTATATGGAGGGTCGCAACTTACAACAACCTATTTATTCACCTTAAAAAATATTTCGGCATAATCACAAGAATAACTGAAGTAGTGGTGCGTTTGCGTTGGATTAGATGAGAATCTTGACCTTACGTCATCCCGGATTGGAAATGTTGTGTCACGAAGAATGCATTTGCCTCATACTTATCAGGCACGTAACCATATTAGTTACATCAAACAAGGTTCACGAGATCAACGGTTCTCGCACATTACAGCCATTGCTATCTCAAATCAACGGCTAAAAACATACGGACCCACATAATGAGTACGAGAATAGGTACTAGTTTAGCTGGCCCCACCACACTGCCAACCCAATACAGTTTCTTTTTTGCACCATTTCGCGTTTGGGTTTGCCTTTAAATTCTCTCTCAAACCCAAACCCTTCTCAATTCAATTCTCTTCCATAATCCAATTCTCGGTAATTATCCTTTTTTTTCTTCTTCATCACTTTCCTTTTTTTATTTTTTATTTTGATTTGATTATAATGCATGCATTTCTTGATTATTATTTGTATGTATCTTTCTTTTGTTTTTCTTTAATTTGATTTATGCATTTTATGGGTTTTAAATTTTAATGCATGTGTGTGTGGTGGGATGAGACGGGTTTATGTTTATTTAATTATTGTTAGATGAATCGATTACTAATCTTATGTCACATTTATCATAATATGTCACGAAAATTTGTTTCCTTAAATCAAAATTGATTCTGAATGTGCAAAATGAATTTTGACATGTTTGGATGTTCTTGATTAACATTGATTTTTTCTAATTTGATTTTATCTTGAAGCTAGAATTTGAAGTTTTTGATTCTGAAATTGATTTTTAGACTCAAATTTGTTCTGACTCACTTTTTGTCACAATCTTTACCACCGACACGTCTGATTGAAAGCGTGTGCAGTGTTCGACACCAACACATGTACATTCAATTAATCCAATTTTTTAAAGTTTTATTTATGGCATGTTGGGTGTTTGTCTATGTCCGTGCTTCGTAGGTCATAATCAATTTTATAGAAATTAATTTTTCTAGTTGTAGAACTAGATGCATGCTAAGATTGTCTGCGTATATGAGCGTCGTGTGTTGTGTCCGTGCCTGTGTCAATGCTCTATAGGTCATGATCAATTTCTGTCGCTGCATAACTAGATGCATACTAAGATTGTCAATTGAATTTTTTTTTATGAATATATTTATTTATTTGATTATTTTATATTTTTATTTTGGTAAAGTTGAAATTTTGGAATTTGGATGAACAGGTGAAAATGGGAAACAAGTTGAATGTGGTGGTGTTATGTTTGTGTTTGTGGACCCTATTGTTTTCTCTTGTTTCCTGTGCACCAAATGAAGGGTTGCGTAGGATTGGTTTGAAAAAGAACAAATTGGAACCCAAAAACTTGTTGGGGTCGAAGGGCTGTGAATCATCATGGTCTTCCGTTAGGAAGTATGGTTCCAAAAACATCCTTGGGGGAGCTGGGGAAGCTGATGTTGTTGCATTGAAGAATTACTTGGATGCTCAGTACTATGGTGAAATATCCATTGGTACTCCTCCTCAGACATTTACTGTGATTTTCGATACTGGTAGCTCTAATACTTGGGTGCCATCAGTTAAATGTTACTTCTCGGTGAGTTTTGTTTTAATCGATATGATGAATATATATCTGGTTCATATAATTATTTATGTTCTGATTTTGGCTTTGTTAATGTGTTTTTGCATGTTTGTGCAGCTTGCATGCTTAGTCCATGCTAAGTACAGGTCTAGCCAGTCAAGTACCTACAAGCCAAATGGTCCGTCTTCTTCTTATTTTGTTTTTTGAGGATCTGCCTTTGTTTGTTTCATTTCATGTTTCTATAGAACTACTACACTGCATAAAAGAATTTAAAAATTTGTTGCGAATATCAATGTTTTTGTTTCTGACATTTTGCAATTTGGTTTGGAATAACACAGTTTCATGATTTAAGAACTCATATTTGTTTATTTCTTTGTCTGTTGTTCAAAGTGATTTTTATTTTTTCACACGAGAGTTTGTCTTGTTATTTAGGGACTCATGCAGCAATTCAGTATGGTACTGGAGCAGTTTCTGGCTTCTTTAGCTACGACAATGTAAAAGTTGGCGATGTAGTTGTGAAGGACGTGGTAATGTTGATTTTCATTCCATATTTTGTTTCCTTCAGACAGATAATATGTTGATCGTTCATGTTCACGAGTATATATTTTTTTATTCCCTTCAGGAATTTATTGAAGCAACTAGAGAGCCTGGACTTACATTTGTCGCGGCTAAGTTTGATGGTTTGCTTGGACTTGGATTTCAAGAGATATCAGTTGGAAATGCTGTCCCAATATGGTATCTGTGCACATTTAATCATTAACTTATCATTTTGTTATTGTTTTTTATCTCCATGCCATTACTCATTAGGAGGTATTCTCCTGCCACAGGTACAAAATGGTTAAACAAGGTCTTGTTAAGGATCCTGTATTTTCATTTTGGCTCAATCGTAATCCAAATGAGGAGCAAGGAGGTGAGCTTGTTTTTGGTGGTGTTGATCCTGCTCACTTCAAGGGTGAACATACTTACGTGCCTGTGACGCGAAAAGGATATTGGCAGGTTGGCCTGACTGTCAACATGTTTATTCATTATGCTATGCTTATAATGCATTTTTTTTAATATACTTGTGTTTGCTAAGCTCATTTGTATTTTCTGGATAGTTTGCAATGGGAGATGTACTTATTGATGGAAAACCCACTGGTAAATATTTGTTTGTTTCTTCAATGACATGATATTGACAGCACTTTGTTTGATGCTTCGTGGTTTTTATTCATTGATACTGACTTCATAATACTGTGTCATTCAGGATATTGTGCTAATGATTGTTCAGCAATAGCAGACTCAGGGACGTCTTTGTTGGCAGGTCCAACGGTATGAATAAATGCTTGAAGATTTAGGCCGCTATAGATTTTTATTTCTGACTAGAGTTTATGACCTGTAAGGAATTAATAATGCTTTTGTCATTGAACCTTTGAGTAGCTTATTTGTATGACCTAATATACTTGTTTTTGCTTGTTTAGACTGTAATTACTATGATAAACCAAGCAATTGGAGCATCTGGAGTTTACAGTCAAGAATGCAGGACTGTTGTTGATCAATATGGACATTCAATTTTGCAACTGCTCGTGGCTGAAGTAAGTAAATTACTCTTTTCATAGTTTGGTTGATTAGGTTCTTGACCATTGTCATGAGTGTTGACTGTTGAGTGATTGTTCATTATTATATAGTATGAATTTTCTTATGGTTTTCACTTGGTTATGCAGGCACAGCCAAAAAAGGTCTGCTCCCAAATTGGGCTGTGCACATTTGATGGCACTCACGGTGTTAGGTAAGACCCAAAGATTCCATTATTAACTTGAATACCTTACCGTGTCTAATGCTATGAAGTACTGACATAGGCACTGGATACGACACCGACACATAGATACCGGTCATAATTTGAAAGAATAAAAGTGATTGAGTGTAACCACATGGTGTGGTATCATTGTTCGACACTGGCACACATCAGACACCGGACATGCATTTATTTTCAAGCCTCAGTGCTGCATAACTCTAATATACTGTGATTGCCATTTTATTAAATCTTTCATTTTTTCCTCTAGTATGGGTATCCAGAGTGTGGTGGAACAGACCGATAGAATATCATCCGGTGGTCATCAAGATGCTACTTGTTCTGTATGCGAGATGGCTGTTGTCTGGATGCAGAATCAGCTGAAGCAGAATCAAACAGAAGAGCGGATAATAAACTACGCCGATTCGGTACTTTATATTCAAATTTGCTATTTGAGTTCTGAAATCCTGCTTCCTCTCTTAACTATAGCCTTGTGATGATATTGCAGCTTTGTGACAAAATGCCTAACCCATTGGGACAATCATCTGTTGATTGTGCAAAGATCTCTTCCATGCCTAAAGTTTCCTTCACCATTGGTGGCAAAAAATTTGACCTTGCCCCAGAAGAGGTATAATTTCAAATCTATATTTACTTTTGAGAAGGCTGATCTGATCATTGACCGTGTTTTATTTTCGTGAAGAATTTGCCTTGGATTTGTTGCTTTGTGAATTGAGCAACTTTTCTACGCATGTAATGGCTGCTTTGTTCCATGTTTATCTGTTTCCCTGATCCAATTTCCATTTGCTTTCTTCAGTACATATTGAAGGTGGGTGAAGGTGCTGCAGCCCAATGCATTAGTGGCTTTACTGCTTTGGATGTTCCTCCTCCACGTGGCCCACTCTGGTACATCAAAGTTTAATTTAATTAATGTTTTCAAAACCGCACTAGAGATCCTGGGTGAGACCGGTCATGGTTCAATTGGTTGAACCGGCTGATTAACAAATAACTTATTTAAAAAATAAATAAATAAGGAAGGAAAAGATGAACCAGTAGAATCCAGTTCAATCTGGTTAAATTCAATTCTAAGAGACTGAAAACCAACTGCTGTTGAACCAATTGGGAGATGCCGGTTTTTGGTTGAACCAGCCGGTTCGGTTCTTTACTTGACACATACACTATGACATTTGTTGACCCAAAAAAGAAAACAAAAACACACTATGCATTTGATTTGATAATAATCACTTAATGGTATCTTTATAAATGCAGGATCCTTGGAGATATCTTCATGGGGCGCTATCATACAGTCTTTGACTATGGTAAACTCAGAGTTGGATTTGCCGAAGCAGCATAGAGAATATTCTCATGCCTTTATTTGCCAGTAGTTTTTTTTTTTTCCTGCTTCAGAAAATTAGTATGAACAAACAAGAAATATCATGGGAAAGATAAGCCTCAGTAATTGACATTGGCAACAGTTATTTGCTTATAATAGTTTGTATAACTTTGCAATCAAAATGAGCCTAAATTTGTGGTTGTGTATATATCAAATATAAAATATCAAATTTAATATTCTCGTAGTCCCTCCCCCAGCTATTATATGTATTTAGAGTTATGGGTTTGTATGGCCTGTGGCCATTATTGGGTCTCTATATTATGTATGCATGCTTAGTTGAAGAGTATATATATGGCTCTATGTTTTCTTATTTTAACCGTATTCTTTAAGCTGTGTTCAGGTGCATCAAATTGAATGTAAAGAGTACTATTAAAATGAAGACTTATAAAAAGAATAAAAAGCGAAGGCATCTAAGATGGTTCAAACTATGTATCAAGTATGACATTAGACGTAATACAGGATAAATTTCAAACTAGAGATCTAATATGACATTAGACGTAAATTATACAGGTTTAATGTCAAACTATGTATTTTTTATGACATTATATGTACTAATAAAGGATTTTGAAGCTCAATTGGTACCCAATGTTGTCTTCTGCAATAGCTCGCAGGGTTGGTTGTGCTGATCTAAGGAGTTTGATATTTTTATTAGGCATGGAGACGTAGGTCGCTCAATATTATATAAAATAACCAACAAGGAACTTATTTTATTTTGACTTGAATCAAGGAAGTAAACTTTATTAAAAATTGATCATATGTACGTGATCATTGATTTTGATTTTGATGTGTGTTATTTGAACAACCAATTTATATAAGAACTTATGAGACAACTATAAATTTATAAAGAAACCTAGGTATTGAAACCAAAACTGGATAAAGTAAAAAGATAATGTGAGTATGAAAGAAAAAATTATCATAAAGATTGTCACAAAATGGTTGTAAAAATACCATTTTCCTTGGTTTTTTTATCAGATTGTATTTTATCAAAATCAGTAGTGATGAAATTTGTACATCAACTGTCCAAAGCAACTGGTCAAATTGTTTATGTCTATGGCATGAGATTGACCGTTGACGGCTTTTAGTGGGGAGTTCAAAGAATACGGAAAGGAAATGGTTACTCAAAAAGGGGTGAAATGAAAGAACAATGGACAGATTTTCATATGGTTTATTTGCATGCTTGTGAGAATAAAAATGAAAGAGTAATTTGTTTGATAAGAACCTAATAAGAAAAATATAATTTTGTCAAAAAAAAAAATAATGTTACAAATCACGGGATCAAAGAGACGAAGATTGATCTCATATGAGAAAATAAACTTGAGAGCTTGATATAAAAGAAAAATCCTTAGAATTCATATTGAATGATGTATTGAAAGATGGTGAATGAGTACATTAAATGCTATATAACTTAAGGATTGGTCTCTAACTTATATTGCATGCAAAGACTTTTAAAAAGAATAAAAAGTGAAGGCATCTAAGATGATGGTTCAACTAAGTGTATCAAGTATGACATTAGATGTACTCCTCAAAAAAAGAAAAAGAAAAGAGTATGACACTAGACGTAGTATATGATAAATGTCAAACTACGTATTTAAAATGACATTTTATATATGTACTAATAAATGATAAATGTCAACGTTTTTTACTAATAAGTAAATGTCAACCTTTTTGAAAAACTCAATTGGTACCCCATGTGCAATAGCTAGCATGGTGTGTAGTACTGATTTAAGGAGTTTGATATTTTATCAGGCATATAAGCGTAGGTCACTATGTATAAAATAATCAACAAGTATTTTGTTTTATTTTATTTTATTTTGACTTGCATCAAGGAAGTAAACCTTAACAAAATTGACCATTTTGTATGTATTTGATTTTATTTTTCTCGATCTGATTGTATTTTATAAAAACCATTAATGTTGAACTTTGTACATCTATACAAAGTAACTAGTCAAGCTGATTATGGGCTTATGGCGGAATTGACGGTTTGATAATAAAAATGAGAGAATTATATTTTTATAATGATGATTCATAACATGAAAAAAGAAAAACAGAACACTATGTTGTTTGGATGGAAGAAAAGCAATAATTATGAAAATATAATCTAATGATTGGATAAGAAAGTACTTTTTAGGTACAAGGTAAAAATTCACTTAAAAAAAAGTACAAGGTAAAAATGAATTTAAATCAGCAAGTTATGTATTGTTTGACCATTTGAAAATTTGAAAATAAAAATATTTAGTTATAGATATGTCTAAATTGTACGGACGAATTCCCTCAGTAGTTTGGTTTGGTGGTTTATCATTGGTGTATATAGATACCTATGGCATTTCTTGTGCTTGGGTATATCTTTATTAATAAATTTCTTTAGACCTCTTAAAAAAGAACTTAGATAAATGCAAACTTAAATAAAACCTTTCACTCTTGGCGTATTCTTTTGGATAGAGGACTAAAATGCATCCATTTTCAATTTATATTTTATCGATGTACCAAAGCACAAAAACTAATTTGAATGAGACATGCCTACTTTATCCTATAGAAGGTGGGTTCTTGTCCTATCAATTATTGTCAAATCCACATTATAACTGTGATTATTGATGTAAGAAATTTTCGCACTGAATTTGCCTTTGGTTCACCAAGCACATGGTTTAATTTAGGTGGCATATTTTCCCACTTAGATTTGGCATGTACTCGAAGAACATTGAAAAATCTAAACCAAATGAGAATTCTAGGTCAGTCACTGATGCATACCATAGAATAATGGCATCTAAAACATAATGTAAATTTTCAATCTCAAATTATCCACTTTTACATAAAAAAAGAAAAGAAAATTCAACACAAAATCCAATCTGGGACTTTGAATTGACTAGAGTTTGCACCCGTTGTCATCAAATTTTCTAACTACGGCAGAACCAGGAAAAAAAAAACTTAGATGGGCCATTAAATTTATATTGTAATAAATTTTAAGGACATAATTAATCATCAAAAAATCAAACTACACGCCTTAAATTTTTTAAATAATTCTTAATATGTCTCAAATGACTTGAAATCATCAACAATAGCCTATTACATGCGGGTCGGTTTTGAACATACTCCTCATTCCCTACTTCTTCATATTTTAAATGGATGAGTTCCAACCATTAGCCTATTTGATAATAAAAAGAAAGTCTTTTAATCTCCATTTTGCACTAGTGAATCTTGGAAACTGGAGTCGAACCTTCTACTCATTGTCTTTCATGTGTACTTTTCGAGATCCACTTTTTTATGTCAAACTCTATGAGTAGCTAAAACATCTATCGTTGGAGATGAGTAAATCTTGGTAGAAACCTCTAGTTTGTGATTTGATATATGATTCTTTGATCACCATTAGAATGATTTATGATTCGTACTTCATAGTTTGAAACGACAGTTTATTCATTGAATGCTTGAGTGTAAGAACTCGTGTATTTGTAATCTTGGAGTAGATATAGATGTTTGGAATCAATTTAGAATTTATATTAATTGTTTCACCTTGATTTAGAATTTTCAAGGAGTAAGAGATTTAATTAAAATTAAAGGTTCTTGTCGTTAAGGAATCAGGACTAATTTTTTTTTAGAAAATTCGATAACAACTTTGTAAATATATTCAAATAACCAATTTTCGACCATTAGCTCAAGGTTGGATTCAATTGAAACCCATTTCTAACACTTCTTTTTTATAAGTAGTTTAGTGGTTAGAAACTCATTATTTCTATTCTCAGTTTTTACTATCTAATCATTATTTACATCAACAAACAATTCAAATTTTATTGAGTTTAGTAATTTAATCGTTAAATGGATATTTGATACACAAAAGTTTACATCTGGTTTTACACCATTTATGACTTGCAATGATTCAATATACTTGTTGAAATTGTTAGCACTATTTTGAAGTCGACATCCACATCAACTTTCATATATTCTATTGCCACATATTCAGTGGTGATAATTTTTTCTTTGACGACTTCACTCACCTACCAATATTCAACGAAGCACAAATCCAACCTTTATATCTTTATTTTTGTGATCTAACTTAAGGAATACATCAATTGTGATGACTTAAATCCACAACAGCCAAACCAAAAAACTACTGCATCTAAGGGGAAGAACTTTATGACTTAAGTTTTAAGTTGAACACTTTTATCTATTCAATGCACGATTCCTAAGAGTGTGTTTGGATGGAGGAATGTTTTGAGGGAATGTAATGTTTTGAGGGAATTCAATTACTTTAAGGTGAATTCCATTGTTTGAATAATAATTTGAAGAATTTTCAAAATGATGGAAATTTATGAAGTATTTTGTTCAAGTTAAATTTAGAGAATTTCAAATGATACCTAAAAGTTAAGAATTTCAAAATTCTTCATTATCATAATTTTTCAAATTTTGCATTTTGGTCCTCAAATTTTCCAAAATTTTCAATTTGACCCCAATAAATTTATAAAAATTGCAAATTGACCCCTAATTTCATTTTTCAATTTTGGCCCAAAAAATTGAAATTTATAAAAGTTGTCCAAAAATGATGACAATAATTTTTTTTTATTACTCCATCCAAACAATAATATTTAGATATGAAAACAATTTAATTGAATCATTTGAATTACCTAGAATTTTAAATTCTTCAAAATTTCTCAATTACCACATCCAATCACACTCTAAAGGAACTTGCTTAACTTATATAAAAAGTAACTTTTTTGAATTCAAATTGAAAATAAAGGAACTTAAAGAGAGACTTAAAGTAAATGAACTCTAAATTAAATGAATTAAATTTTAATATAGTACAAACATAGTAGTAACATAATCTTACTCTATTAGCATAGAAGATTAAGATGCTACATAAGAGATTTGGTATAGTTAAGGAACATGATGTAGATAAGTTTTAGATTCCTTCTCTTGGTTATTTCCGGCGTTTATTAGGTGACTAAAGCCTGAGGGTGTGATGACGCAAGGAACAATTCTTATACTTTAATCTAATCTAATAGTACAACTCATTTATAATGGATTAAAAGCTAAAAAGGTAGTATGAAAATAATTTTAAATTATGAGTCTAAATTTTTAATCAGCTAAACTATACTACGCAAGACTACTTTAATTTGGAATGGTAAAGCTGAAGGTGTGGATTTTGCACCTTACAGCATGGTATTACAGCGTGACCTTGATTGATTCATGCATTTCATTTCACACTTAGGAGGATGAATTAAAGCAGAGGATTACTGCAAAATATAGTTGGCGGCATGTGATATGAATCATATCATATGATATTTAATGATTGGCTACCTTGAATGTCACGCTTCCTTAATTTGATACCGTGGTGACATTCCACACGCAAAGTTGTCAACGCCTCACTAAGCTTATGCACTTTCCACACAATAAAGAAAAAATATACACCTTCAAATTTAACTTTACTATAGTACTAACTGTCCAATCCAACAAATTTAATTCCACATGTCCATTCATCAAGAGAGTATGTGTGTATCTTGTTATTTTCTCTCATATCATTTGTTGGTTATAGTTCACAGCTATACACTATGTGAATAGACAGGCTGGTTGATATTTTTTTAGTTGTATGGTGTTGATCGACTAGGCTTATTGTTTAGGATTAGTTGGCTTTGGCCTTTTCTTCTTCTTTAACCATATTCCAACTGTCCAATATCCTTCCTTTGAGTCCTTCACTACCTCTTAGCACTATCACTTTACACTCATATATTATACAAGCCCATCCTATCCCATTTTTAAAAAATATTTGTTTTATAATCTCTTAATATATAAACTATTGAATTGATTAGGTGGTGTTGGCTTAAGATCCCGAATATGCTCAAATTAAGGTTTCAGTTTCGATTCTTCTCGATAACAATTTTAAGGAACTAAATCCATTACTCCGTCTTTAAATGGGCCCCTTGCAAGTGGAAGGTGGAATTGAACCTCTCGTATTAATCGGTCATTGAGCCAGATATCAAATTTTAAAAAAATAAGAAAAATGTTAACTAGTATCCCCAAGACAATAGCTAAGGGATCATATAGAAAAAAAAATATTGAAAATTGTGTAGTTAAACTATTGAATGTGTAAAAAAAACAATACAAAATTTTCTTCTTTTATTTTCTTAACTAGTGCTCCGGGGACATTAACCTAAAGACACCGGTTAGAATGACCCAAAAAATAATGTCCTAATATATATCTCTAGATCTATAGTGCGTTTATGCCTTTAAATTGACTTTCACTATTGGCTTTTGTTTTTGCTTCGAGTACAATCCACCTAACTAATACTATATGCTATACTATGGCGAATGAATTCATTTAAATTAAAGCAACGAACGGTACCTTTGACTTTAAAATTCAACTAAGATGTATAGATTAATTAGGAGGGAAGAAAGTGGGTAAGTTTATGTACAAGTATAGTATAACTAACTAATCTGATTCTCTACTTCTAGTCTAGGAGCAGTCAATAATTTACATTACAGTATAGGTAGTCAACATTCAATGTATGTATGTACATTATTGTTCTTTTTAATTGGCCTAACTCGATTCAATTCCATCTAATTCATTGAACTAATCCATTTCACTATGAGATAGAGTAAGTTAATATTCATGCTATACCTAATTAATCGAAGAATTCAAGGATATATTGTTTGGCAGAATCCATATATCTAGCTGTGACACAACCATTCAAGGACATATTGTTAGGAGTATGTAACAAGGCAAAAATGACTAAGGAATAAGAATAGTTTCATCACCTAATATAATTGGAACCGACGAAATTAATCGAGAGCATCAATTTATCTATGTTTGATGGGGCTAGCTGTGAAAGATAACATTAACTACATTTAATAATGGACCAAATTTTAACATAACCATATGGAATATGCCACCAAAATGTTCCATTCTTTTCCATGCTACCTTGTTCTCAATTCCCTCATATTACCTAATCATTCACTCACGAAGCACGCTGTCTTTAATTTTTTTTTTCTCTCTCGTCATTCACCATGCCACCAATTACTACTACCCTATCTTTGCGCGCTCCTTCTTTCACATACCACGTGCCTCCATGTGCATCGTCACCTTAATTAACCATGCTTATGTTAAAAAAATATGGAAAACGCTAAAAAGGGCCCTTATGACATTGGATAAGAGAATGAAAATAAAAATATTGCATTGGGAAATGGTGAAAAACGATGAATATAACTTTTTAAAAATCAAAATATTGAATTCCTACAAACATGCTACTTTCGGTCTTCTTAACAAGTGTCATTAGGACACTCGTTAGCCTAACCCAAAAAATATTAGGGTCTTACTAACAATTTCCTTTAGAGTGTTCTTCAAAGATTTTAAATTTGAAAAGCTCAATACTTCAATTTTTGATACATTTAAACATTGCTTTGAAAACACCCATTAACATTTCTAAAAAAATTGGATTAAAAATTTAAAATTTGACAATGCTTCAATGAAGAAGATCTTAAAACTCAAAGAACATTCATATGAGAGTTTACATTTACTTTTTTTTTACGGACACTACCATGGTTTGAACTCAAAACCAACCAATCCAACTAACGAAGTTCGAACTCGCAACTACCAAATTCAAGGATTCCACTTATGCGACCTTGAATTTTTATAACATTTGTGATTTTGTTTCTCTCCTAACCTATCGTTATATCTAGTTAAAATAATTTATTTTAGCTATTCATCCATCGTTCTATCTCATCAAAATACCATCGTTACAAAAATTTTCCCAAATTTTAAAATCAATCTTTTTACCGTTATACGAAACCCTCACTGATACCATGCATATAATCATAAAACCCATTCTCATGCTTAAATCAAATTAATCAAGCAATATTAATGCACATAGCTAGCGTGGCCGGCCAACATCATGAACAACAAAAGTTCCTAATTTCATCCTCCTTTTGACACGTGGACCCCTCCCATCGTTACAAGACGGCGGCCGTCCATTCTACACAACCAAAATCACATACCCAAAACAAAAAAAAAAAATACACTTTCCACATCACAATCATATCATATAACCTCTTTCCCTCAACATTAAGCCAACCACAACACTCCAATTCACACCAAACTTTATAATAATAAAAACTATATTTTAATATCTTCACACTATATATATATATGTAAATGTCCTAATTAACAAAGTTATATACTATCTCTTACTCCTAAGTTCCAACAACAAAAGAAAACCAAACTCAACATACTTTCTAATATGTCAATGGATTGGTCTAGAGGCAGAATCATCGGCCGTGGCTCGACTGCCACCGTCTATGTAGCTGATCGTTGCCATTCAGGTGGTGAAGTGTTTGCGGTGAAGTCCACGGAGCTTCACCGCTCAGAGTTATTGAAGAAAGAACAGCAAATTCTCTCCAAGTTAAAGTGTCCACAAATTGTGAGCTACCAAGGTTGTGAACTCACCTTTGAAAATGGTGTTCAATTGTTCAACTTGTTCATGGAGTATGCACCTAAGGGAACGGTTTCTGATTCAGTACGCAATGGAAATGGAATGGAAGAAGCTTTGGTGGGGTTCTACGCTCGTCAAATTCTACTAGGGCTTAACTATCTTCATATGAATGGGATAGTGCATTGTGATTTGAAGGGACAGAACGTGTTGGTGACGGAACAAGGTGTGAAAATTGCGGATTTTGGATGTGCTAGGAGGGTGGAAGAGGAGTTGGTGATTTCAGGTACACCGGCTTTTATGGCACCGGAGGTGGCACGTGGGGAGGAGCAGGGGTTTGCTGCTGATGTATGGGCTTTGGGATGTACTTTGTTGGAGATGATCACTGGAAAAATGCCGTGGCAAGGTTTTTCTGACCCTGCCGCGGTTTTGTATCGGATTGGATTCTCTGGCGATGTGCCAGAGATTCCTGATTATGTTTCTGAACAAGGGAAGGATTTTTTGAGGAAATGTTTCAAAAGAGATCCAAATGAGAGATGGTCGGTGGTTGAACTTCTTGGACATGAGTTTGTTGGGAAGTTTAAGGATTCAGTGCTTGATTCGGAAACTCCGACAACGGTGTTGGAAGGAGGTTTCTGGGATTGGGATTCTTTGGAAACAACTCAAGATGTGGTCCCAACACTTGAATGTAGTTGTTCCTCGGATTCTTCGAGTCCGCGGAGCAGAATCCAAAGTTTGTGTTCTGATGAGGCTGTTTGGGAATTTGATGATGATGAATGGGTTACAGTAAGAAGCAATGGTGAGGAGTTGAATGCATTGTCATTTGAAGAAATTGAAGATTATGAATCAGAAGACATTGTTTGTGAACTTGGTGTTCATGAGATTAGTTTGGTGATTTTTTATGAACCAAAAATTGTAGTTGAATTGAGTAGATGGAATGACATTTTTGATTATTTGTGTTTTAGAAGCTGCAATTGTGGCTTTTGTTTAAGTGGTTTTTTATCAGTTTGTCAATGTACAAAGATTGTTCTCTATGTAAAAATTGATTCTCAGAAGAACAGAGAAATTTTTATCATGCCCTGTTTCCTACTTTTTGATTTCTCTTTAATTTCTCATTGGATAGATAAATTGAACATTTTACAATTTAAAATTTGAAAATACTTACATCATGGGATAAATTTATTTCGATCAAATATGTTAATTTCTACTACTTTATAGTAAAAAAAAAGGTATTCTAAAATCAATTATTGCTTCAAGCAATCTTTCTTGAATTGGTAGAATCTGTCTATTTAACACTACATATCTGGTAATTGATAGTGGCACTTACCCTGCAATGGGGGCTGCAATTATCATGCTGTCTGTCCTAATTTATTCTACCTGATTTCTGAAAGGAGTTGTTCATCAGCTTTGAGGAGCTTATTATTGGTGCTTTTGATTTTATTCTTATATATGCAATATCAGTTTGTTGGTGACTTTTAGTAGGTGCAACTTTTTAATACAAAATACTACCCATTTCAGTCTATAAATGTTCTTATAGGTTTTATTTACTTGGATAATTTTATATTTTCTTTTGTAGAGGAGCTGTGGCCCTATAGGAATGATTATAAGGCTTAGGAAAATTTTGTGAAATGGACATATTAAATTTGTTTGGTCCTTTCATGTGATCTATAGGACGATTTGTTGAAGATTTTTGTTAAGAAATTAATTAAAAAAACTTATAGACAACATATATTGAAAACCATGAAATCTTGTTTCAGTTAAGTCCAACTCCAAACAATTAATTTAATAAGTCATAAAATGGATAAGTGGCATCTGGCAGCACAATATTTATAGAAGAACAGCTAATATTTTGATAAATAAACTCGTTATGCCGTTCTAGATTGAAATCTAATAGAAAATTGTTATATATTTTATTCACCTTACATTTTTTTTTCAAACATGACAAAAGATGAAGATATAATACAGATGTAACAAATGATTGTTTGATCTGAGATCGAATATTGATATTTATATTTTCATCTGACAAACATTAGACAATGTAATCATCATTTCTATGTTATAAAGTATATCTTTGTACCAAAAAAGAAAAAGTATATCTATACAATAGTGCAAAAAAGTGTATACATCTAATTGTATTCCATCATAATGAGACATTGTAATATAGTAGGTTATACACTCTACCATGTGACTGAATTTCAAAACATATTTGTAATAAGAATATTTATATCTAAAATGGAGGATAAGAATTCTAAGTTGAAAATGCAATAAAAAAAGGTTACTGTGGAATAGTTATTGAGTTTGGATATCATCGGGAGCATTATATTACAGTGCATCTCTGTGGTGGGGGATTAATTTTCCCTTAATCAAAGGGGCTCATGAGCTGTGTAGATAATGGGTACTGAGGGGTTATAAGGGGACCACTAATGCATCACATTATGCTTTTTGTTGTATTTACATCTGATTCTGACTTGAGGCTGCTGTGACACATCTTAAGCTATAGCACGTTATTGGCTTTTCTTTAATAATAAGATGTGGCTTTTTCAACAAGTAAAATATGCTATTTCTGTCACTGGTAGAAAAACCCAGTAAGCCAGATAATGTATTAGTTATGGGGAACTTGATTGCTGCTCAAGTGATTGCAGGAATGGATTGGAAATATAGTATAGTTATAGGGAACATGGATTGGTGCATAACATAATATTATCTTCAACACTAGCATCTGGCAAGTTACAGCTCAACATCACATGTCAGAAATTGTTCTTTATAACAACATATTCAAACTAATAAAGTTATTTTGGGAACACTAGTGAGAATTCAAGTTGAAACCCACTAAGAGCATGTTAAGAAAGCACACTAAGAATCTATGAAGCATAAACTCAGACACGATACGTATCCGACACCGAAATACACCTAATCCGAGAAGTATTTGTGCTTTATAGCTAAGAGTTATTATTTGGCGTGAAAACTAGTAGTAATTGGTTACAAATTGCTTGTGACAAATCTATTAGAGAGGAAATGTAATTATGTGACAAATTACTTAAGTGGAAGGGAATTGAGTAACAATTCGGTTGGGACCTTAGGGGTTAAGGAGAAAGAAATATCATTTTTGTGAGCAGCTTTTGCTATGGGATTAAAGAGGTTTTACCCTCTGTAATGCATCTATTTTCTGTCCATAGTATAGTTTATATTTCTCTTGGTTTGCCACAAACAATTTGTAACCAATTATTCATTTGGATCATTTGTTGGTCTATTATGACCCAAACCTAGTACCTAACAGAGTTCTTAAATCCTATGTGACACTGTAGGACCTTATATTCTAGCATAGAGATGCCAAGGCCAGCATATTTTGTCTCTTTCTTTCATAACATGGCATTGTCATATTTAAAAGAAAATTAACAAAATCTAAAAAATAATGAAATTTGCACAACCTTGCAGTCAAGTTCTTAATGAAAACTCCAGCTGCTCAATGTGTCCAAAAAATGAAGAACTAAGAAAGAATGAACAGTCAATATAGTAGAACTCTCTGGCACAAGAAAGACATCCACAAAAAAGAAACAATGATGATAAATCTAAATAAAATTAAGCGCCAAGAGATATCAAGCACTATTTCAGGGCAAATTCCTTCATAATGAAGGAACTGAAGCAGTAAAAGTTACATATGTGCAGAAAAAACAAATCAGCACTATATTTCTGTCATCACTCCCAAAAAAAAAAAAAATCACACTTTGTTAGGACAAAATTGGTCCAAATTTAACTCTGAAGTAAAACTCCTATTTCATGAGAAGCATGTTTACAAGGATTGATAACCTGTTACTAGCAAGCTGCTATGGAAATCCCGAAAAGTATAGAAGAGAAGAAGCCGCCTTAAATGTTTCTCACATATTCTTCTTGGAAACTGAATGTGAGAATTTTCTGTCGACAGATTGTAGCTGGTTGCGGAGGTTTTGGTTCTCCTCAAGTAAACGATCATATTCAAGAAGGAACCCTTCAGATTGTTTCCTCAGAGCACTTATACTGGCTTCTGCAGCACCTACCTCTTTATCCTTTGACTGAAGTTCAGATTCCAGACGACCAACTTCTGCTCTCAACTTAGCTGCTTCTTGCTCCATTGTTTTAGTTTCATCTGAAGTTCCGGCTTTCGCATCCTCAGCGCCCCGCATTTGTTTCTTAACAGCTTCCATGCTCTTTCTCCGAATCCGGAGTTCTCTTATGTAATGATGCAGTCTGTCTATCATAAGTGCAAGAAAAAGGATAGCACCTGCAAATAATTGACCAAGAATGAATAATGCTCACAAGCCACATAATAGATCTTTTAATTAATCATAAATATTTTTTTAAAGAAACTAAATTAACCCACCTAAATTGACACTGGGGAGAATCAAACCTGAGACCTTGAGAAGGAGCACACTCCCAGATCCCAAGCCAATACCACCAGATCAACCCAGGTGGGTTAATAAATCATAAATATTAAGGACCAATCAGTTCATAAACTCAACATTACTGTTTATGTTGGATTGGAACTGTAACTTTACTTCTTTAGTTATGTTTTTTAAGATGTGACCGGTGTTATGAAAAATCAAAGAAAACAGCAGTGTTTTGAAAAATTTGGATATATGTTGAATCTAGCAAATTACATACAATCTGAGCTGTAAAATTTAACAGCATACAAGATGGTTTCTACGTAGTGAAAAAAAAAATCCTAAAAATTCCAAATCATATAGTACATCAGATTTAAATCTCCCTGCTAATGCCACCTATAACTCATCACTAATCAATACCAACAGAAAGTAGAACGTTTTCCAAAGCTCACATTTTTCATCTTTAGAAGCTTACATATCTCATGTATGTTGCCTCAATATTCATTCTAAACCATTGAAGAAATCAGTAGCAGAAAGAAACACATATTCAGCAAATAACCCAACAAAGAGTTAGGAAAACAACCAATGAAGCTTCAGTTACAAGTTACAACCTATGAATCACACGCACTCTAGGATTAGGTGTGTATCCCAGTCCAACACACATCAGTGTATGGCATCCGCTCAACACTCATAAATGTATCTGACATCTCAAACAAGTGTCCCCCAAAAATTCACTAACCACCTTGGATCCTAACTATGTATATAAATGGGTAGAGCGTCTGAATCATACGAGCCCATTAGGAGGCTAAAATATCAAGAGTGGCCTGTTTACCCAAGTGCCAAGGCTATTTCTCTTTGACTAAATCAATCACATTGGAAGAGGTGCCAACAAGGGAGCTGAGAGAGGTCTAGAAGCTGAACCTAGACTGGAGCAGTCCGTTTCACAGGGCAAAGCCTCTCAGACTGGGTAAAGAGCCGGAGACACAGAAAACTCAAGAACCATTCAAGAATTGGTGGCAGCCATGCTGCACCAGACGCAGCAAAACAAACTAATTTTTTAGATCACTAGAGATCATCACTCATCAATTGCATCAGCAACAACAGAGACAACATATTCATCACAATGTAGGACTGACTGCATTAATGAAAGGAAAAGGGAACATGACTCTGAAAGAGCATAAAATAATTCGAGAAGATCTTCTCTATTTCCAAAAGGTTTTGTGATTAGTCATATCTCGGTGTCAAACACATACCGGTGTATGACATCCATACAACACTCTTACAAATGTATCTCACAACTCATACAACAAGTATCCCCAAAAAAACAGTTTTTTTCTTTGTTTCAACGTGTTAGTGTCAGTGTCATGTGTGTTAGTGTCATGTCTGGTGTTCGTGTCGGATCCGGTGCTTCATAGATACTCCATCCAGTCTTAAATATAATCAAAATTATACATACACATTACAAAAATGTACCTATTTGATCATATTTACAAAAATAATAATGCTAAAAACTCAATAATTTAATAATGCAAACAATTACACATAACAGAGCAATCACATTAAATCCGAATTCATAAACATAAATCAAATTAAATTCCTCATACAAAATTCATTCATTCATCAAGCAAATAAACAAAAATCAAAACTTTTCAACAACCCATTACAAAAAAATTAAAAAAAAACTCACCCATGAGTGTAGCTTCAAGAAGATGCTTAGCCATAAGAACCTGATCGGTAGGATTAACAGAAGCACCATCTTCGATCCCACGTTGTTGAATCTTCATCATACTATAAACACTAGAAGACAAAACAACAAGAACAGTACCAGCAACGGTTTTCACCATAACAGGACCACGACCTCGTTTCAACCGATCCAAAGCCATTATCACAAGCTTCCTTAATGGGGTCTTGAATAACAGCAATGCGATCATTGTTGCTTCTGAAAAAATCACCGTGAATAAGAGATGAATCATCTTCTTTTACACCGATCAGTGTTTTGGATCTTACCTTGTCGGTGATGAATTGAAGTGAAAAAATTCAGAAAAGAATAGAATACATCACACACAGAGTTTATGGGGTGAGTGAGAGAGGTTGTGGATGAATTATTACTATAACTATGACAATAATAATTTATTAGGTTGTGTATTACTATTTACTATCTATAATAAAGTAGATTAATCATTTATAATTTACCATCAATAATTAAAGTAGATCAAATTAATTATTTTATTTTCCATAAAAATATATATTTTATTTATACATTTTTTAAACGGATGGATCGTGTGGGTGAGAATAAACTACGCCGAGTTAGGTTTTGTAAGACTTAAGTTCGATCTGTCAAAATATGGCTTAATAGACCTTTACCCCCTGTAATATAGGTCACTTTTGGTTTTCTCCCCTGTAAAATTTTTATTTTAAAAAAAATCAAAAATGCCACGTGTACCTAATAAAAAAATTATAAAGTCAACGTGCTATGTCATCAGAAATAGGTGACGCAGCACGCCGCATCAGCAAAAATGCACAGTCAGCAGGCTTAGGGGATATTCTAAAACAAATTTTTTTTACAAGGACGAAATCTGACAAAAAATTGTTATAGGGGGAAAACCAAAAGTGACTTATATTACAGAGGAGTAAAAGCCTATTAACCTGTCAAAATATTTAAAGCCTAAGTTTAAGTCTAGCATGTAGTCTATCATAGACTTATTTTTCAAGTTGGAGTCTAGTTTTTCGTAAGAATGATTTGAATTGTTAGTCAGTTTAAAAGGTTATTTTATATGAATGTATTTAAATAAGTAATTTTATTTATGCTTAAATAGACTAGTAGACAAATGAAATTAAACTCCCTTATGATATTTAACCATAATAAAGAATTTGAATAGTACATTTAAATATGTAAAAAGTTAAGCAGATTAATAAGCTTGAATTGAAAAATTACAAATCGACAATTTAATCCAAACTACAAAATGTAATATAATAGTAATATTTTTTTTAGCTAAAAAGAATATTATTTATATTTACTATGTCTTTCTTATAGGTCTAATTATGGTTTGTTGCATGACCATTTTGGCTAAGTATGCCTGTAAAAAAGCATTAACATATTCTAATTAAAAAAACTCTGGTGTGACATAGGCGAGGTTGTAGGCCAATCTTTAATTAAGTAACCGTCTTCATTTTTTATATATCACCGCTCCATCTAAAGTTTTTGAACCACTTCTCTATCTCTTTGATCAAAGAAACATGCAAAGAGTATATGGATGTTGTGTGAAGAAGCATACTGTGCTCACTGATTTAACCAGTTGAACCCTCCCAGCAATTGGTTGAAAGTAGCTTACTTTTGGTCTACCTTTTAAAAAGAGGGGCTTCAAGGCAAGTAAAGGTAAAGAACCAATAGTGAAACCAAGCACGTTCACTATGTGAGCCATTCTATTTTGATTGATACCACCAAAATGAATAGAAGATTTCATTGCGTTTATAATCTGACTAGGACAAGCATCATATCTAGAAAAAAGAGCTTTATGAGCCTCCAGGCTAGATAGCTTACCTTTGCAGTATACCTTAAGAAACAATGAGAAGGAACCTGCACATGTCTAAAGCCTCTATAAGATGATCAATTTTACCTTCATCCACAAGCTTTGATATTCCCATACTGAAAACTTTTTCTGCCAAATAGAAAAATGAGAGGGGGTAGAGGGTCACCTTCTCTGACCCCTCTCTTGCAATTGAAATAACCATGCTGAGCTCCATTGATTGAAAATTGAAATTGAAATAGTTGTTGAATGTGAGATTGTTTCAATTCAATTGGAAAGGTTGTACTAAGTGTCTAAGACCAAAACATCTTAACACTTTAAGAAGGAACTCCTAATTAAGAGTATCAAAAGCTTTGGAAATATCTATCTTAAGGGCGAAGTTACCAAAGAAACTCTTTTTATTAAACAGAATTATTGCTTCAGAAGTCAAAGCAATGCAATCCTTAATATTTCTACCTATGGTGAAACTAGGAATGTCAATGGATGCGGATAGTATGGTACCCGTCTCCGCCCCGTTTGATAAATATGATACCCGTGCCGCCTGCCCCGTAACCTCGTGGGTACCCACTATACGGGTACCCGCGGGTATTGAGGTATCCATGGGTATTTATGGGTACCCATAGATTTTTTAATTAATTTATTTTTTTTGAAGAAGAATTTTTTAATTTATTTATTTTTTGGTACAAATAATAACTTGTTTTAAGGGTCTTGTTAACAAGTGCTCTTAGGGCACTTGTTAACAAAACCCTTAAAAAAAAGTTGCTTTTTAAGGATCAAAAATAGAAACAATTGATAACTTTTATGTAAATAAAGTTGCTTTTTAATGTTTCTATGTGTTGAATACACGAATTCTAAAATAAAATTCCTACTTTAAACTTCTTATCAAGGCACTTGTTAACATTTCCATTTTTTTAAGGCTTAAACGCACTTTTTAACTCTTAAGTTTGCAAAAGTTGCAATTTTGGCCCGTTTTAAAAAAAATGGCAAAAGTGACCCCATGTCTACCCCTTTTGTAAAACATCAATTTTGAATAAGTCAATGCCTGTGTGGCAGCTCACTTGACTGTGTGACATGCCACATGTGTAATTACTAATTTAATAAAATAAAAAAATGCCACATAATCAATTAATCGTTTATAAAATTAAATAAATCAAAAAAAATTACAAAACCCATAAAATTCATAAATCTTCATCTTCTACACAGCCCAGGAAATCATCTTCAACATCCACAAACTCATCTTCAAACAAACCCAGAAAATCATCTTCAATCACAAACAAAGCACTCTGGTTGAATTGAACAACAATGATTTCATTCAAACCTAACGAATAAAAGCATAAACAACAATAATAACATAAACACAAAGCCAAATCGAAACAAAAACAAAAAGTGAAACAACAACAACAATAACATTTTTTGTTTTTTTTAATTAGTTAATTATACGCCTGGAATAAATAAATAAATAAATACATAGGTGGCGTGCAACATATGGTTGACTTATTCAAAATTGACGTTTTGCAAAAAAGGGTAGACATGGGGAGTCACTTTTGCAAACATAAGGGGTAAAAAGTGTGTTTAAGCCTTTTTTTAATTACCAAAACACTTCAACTTTTAAACATCTATACATAATCCATTCAAAATTTCATTAATCATACATGATCCATAGAAAAATCACGATTCTTACATAATCCATAGGATATGTTTTATGATGTTAATAAAGTAAAAACGGTGAACTTAATAAGATGAATCTTAAAAAATTAAAAATAAAAATAAGTTATTAATGAGGAATCTTAGGTGGACGGTAAAATTTCATTCAATAAGGTAACAACTTTAAGTAATAAGACAAGATATATAAAGATATTTTAGTAATTTACTTAATTTATTATCGAGTATGGGTACCCGTGGGTATGGATACAATCAAATCCGTGTCCGTACCCATATAATAATGGGTAGTCAAATACCCGTTTATTATACTCGTGGATACCCGTTTAACTACCCGCCCCGTGCCCGTGACGGATTTCACCCACGGGTACCCGTGGACATGGGGTATTTTTGTCAACCCCAGGTGAAACCTCTGTTCTTTTGAGATAAAGGAAGGAAGAATTTAAGCAAGCCTAACAAGGATTTTTGAAATAATTTTGAACTTAAAATTGGTCAATGCAATTGGTCTGTATTTGTCAATAGAGTCAGCATTAGGGCTTTTTGGAACAAGAATGATGGTGTTAGCATTGAATTTGGGAAGCAACCCATCAAATGTAAAGAGTTTCAAAACAATATCAACTACATCTTTTTACACAATATTCCAGTATGTTTGAAAGAAACAAGCTTCAAAGCCATCATCAGGTCCCGAAGCACCATCTTTATTAAGATTAAAATCTGTATTTTAAATTTCCCCCTTGGATGAAAGCAAGGTGAGCAAAGTATCAATATAATTATTAACCATATTAGGGATAACTTCCTCCAAGAGCAGCTGATCTTGCAAAAAAAGGTTAGAAGAAAACAAATTCTTATAATAAGGAACAATGTGGCCTGCAATCAGTGATGGCTCATTGACAATCACATCATCATTTCTGATTGATGAAGTTAACTTGGTTTTATTTTTTATTTTTATCATTCTATGAAAGAATTTGGAATTCCTATGACCTTCAATATTCCAACTTATCCTAGGCTTTTCTTGCCAGAAATCATCTTGCTTATGGAGATCATCATCATCATCTAACTTGACCTGAGCTAATTTTTCTTCATTCAATGAAGTGTCAGAGTGGCAAGCATGTCAGTTGAATTTGATTCTGAATCTCACTCAGATTTTTCTCGGCTTCAGTAACATAAGAGTGAACATTGCCAAAAAATCTTTCATCCAAATCTTTAACTAGTTCTTCAAATTCTTCAGCTTAGTGTTCGAAATGTACATAGGGTAGCCTATGATTCTATCCTTCCAACAGTTAGCAATGAAACTTTTACAATCCTTGTGGAGAGAGCCAACATTTTCAAAATTTTGAAACTAGACGCAAATATTTGATTATCTGTCTTGATTTCTAGCATGATGGGATAATGATCAGACCTGTGCTTGATTAGACTTAAGCAAGATATGGAAGAGAAACGGTCAAGCCAATTTTGATTGCACACAACACGATTCAATCTTCTTATAATATGTCTTCTACCACTTCAGCCATTTTCCGAAGTGAAAGCTGCTCCCATAGTTGGCAGATGAAGAAAATCATTGTTGTCTGTCCAGGATTGAAAGTCCACCATCGGAGGTCTAGCTGGAGTATGAGAACCACTATGTTCATGCGCTCCTAATATAGTATTAAAATCTCTTATGAAACACCAAGGTGCATCATTTTGAGACTGCACATTACTTAAAGCCTACCAGAGATTCTTTCTCTTCAAGTAACCAGTTGAATCATAAATAGCTGATATATAAAGCTCTTTGTCATTAATAAAAATAGAAAAGGAAATATATTGATCATCGATGACCTATTTGTTTACTTTTACTTTCCATCAATGCAATTTAAGGTCTCTGATATTTATCTTGAAGGAAACTTGTGTTGACATATTAGATTCTTTGGAGGTTTTTTCTCAAACCTTCACGTGGTAGAATTCAATTCTTACTTTTATTAGCTCGGACTTTTTCCGCCAATGTTATTGTTTTTATTTTTCTTGGTCAGGTTTATGTTTCTTCAAAATATTCGATGGTGTCAATCTAATTGGGATAATTGATCCTCTCTAATGCTATTTCTTTAAAAAAACTCAAATGTAAAAACTCATGTAATGACAACAATTCTACATTCAACCTTAAAACTCATGTATTGACACATAACAAATTTACAATCAAGATTTAAGCTTAATAACAATTAATATATATTACAACACATCACATGTATTAATACTAGAAAAGCTTGCTAGCAAACTCTTCACAAGCATTACCATCATCCTCAGATGACACATCAGTAAATTCTCTGAGTTCTGAGACACTCCTACCAAGTTGTAAAGCAACTTTGATTTCAAACAACTCCCCATTTTCTCTTTTAAGAGGATCTTCTTCATTTATATTTAACTCAATAGTCTCTTCCATAAGCTTAAAGAAGCCACTAGCTGCTCTACAAGACTCAAAAACCATACCAACTTGCCCTCCATGTTCTAATGTGTTAATAACAGTTGCCAATGCTCCACATATGATCCCAAACATCACAGGCCAAGGTGCATTAACAGAACCCAAAAAAACTGAACCAAAAGCTGCAAGACAAGTTAGTATTGGACCAGAAAAAGCTAATATCTTGTTAAACATCAAAACTTTTTTACTCAACTTCAAATAATCTTCCATGTCTTTCTTTTTCAAAACCATAACAATCTTTTTCATTTTCTGTTCCAACCTTAGATTCCATCCATTATTTTTTTCACCTTTTTCTGTTTGATTTTTTTGCTTCTTCATTTGTGGCCACCATGTTGCTGGTTTCACAATTTGAGGGAATTTCTCAATCATTGAGCCTAACAAAGGAAGAGGGTAAGCTTTATCCAATGCCAAAACTTTCTTCATTGCTTCATTGACATCATCTTCACTAAAATTCCCAAGAACAAGCTTTGTTCTTAGCTCTCCTTGAAGCTGCTTAAAAAATCTAGTAGCATTTCTTTGTTCTTCTGCAAGCTGTGATGGCTGAACTTTGTTCATGAACAGAAGCAAACCAGTTGCAGCCATGTAAAGAATTGTGGAAGAAACTTTCAATGCTACAAGAGACGCTTCACCTCCCGTCGAAGCAACGGCTGCAAGACCAACCATTGATGCAGCTGAAAGAGTCATCATATTAATTGATGACAATAAAAGATTGTTCCAATTATCGCGCTGGATTCCGATAATCTTGTGCATCTCTAACCTATCTGATATGACTTCCATAATCAAATGAAGCTTAACAACTTCCTTTGAATTTTGGTCAGATGCTATTGAACTGTTGTTGATTTTGGAGTTGTATGGATCATCCTTTATTTTGTAATTATTTACATAATTCAATTCTGCCACCAAAGATCTATTAGGAAGCCTTGGAATGGGAAATTTGGTCAGCTGAATTTTCTGCACCTTGTTTCTTGCTGAAATTCTTCTTGTATGAAAATAAGAAAAAGAAGAAATTCTATTTGAAATCAAAGATTTTTCCATGTGCTATAGTATCAAATGTGTGTCAGTATTTAATTATATATTGTTGTTCTATATAGGAAGGCTTGAACTAATGTTAAGAGTGTATAGAATTGGTTTGACAATGAATTATAAGTTATAACATGATCTTATATATAGAACATATGCATATAATTTATTTCACATTTTTCCTAATATTGTGGAATATTACTATATAGTTTTGAGGCATTGAAATTTATGTCGTTTTCCCTTTGTCTAGTTCTAATCCGAGTAGTTAATATATGCTGACTTTGAACAGAATTAACGAGTAAATTAACTAATCTATATACCAACTACATTAATATTTTGTTATAATATTAAAGAATTTAAGACCATGCTAAAAAAAGTATATTAAATAATATAAAAGCCTGCAAGCTGAATGTTTAAAACCAGCTTTTTCCACAAACAACAACCATAAGAAGTAATATCACATCACATGGCTATGTCGTTATGTGCTTATTGCTTACTAGTACATTATTTAATTAAGTGCATGACAATGCATATAATTGTTAAATATTTTGACTGAGTTTAATTACGGATTACTCTAAGTCTTATTTTGTACAAGTTAAGCTATTGTGTTCAAACATGTGGGTAGGTAAATGTTTTCCACGGTTGATGACTAGCTGGAGCCGTGGTTCTTCACAATCATCACATTCACAGTCCATGGTCGATTTTGAAATAAATGTTGTAACTCATGAAAATGTTGGACCATTTTATTACTATAAATGTCTAACCAATGTTGCCAATTTTAAAAATGTGTACTGTTTAATTTTGTTTTATGCACTACGGACACAAAATGTGAACAGCTCTCTTACTTGGGATTCAAATTTTCAATTCGCTATTTTGTTCCTATGGTTCCCTTTCACAAAAGTAATTTTATTTGAAACATTGTCCGAAATTAAATATAGATAAATCACTTAGTCCAAAGTCTTTTTTTTTTTTTTTTGGTTCGCTACCTTTATTGAGTTTAGCTTCTTCCTCTAGATTCAACCCTCATTGATGTGTATTTATATCCTTCCTTCACTCCAAAATCATAGTAATTGACACCTCCATTTCTTTGTATCCTAACTTTTTTGTCAAAATAAATCACGAAGATCCATTCTCTTATTTTAAATGTCAACTAACTTCATTACATGGAAATTTTATTGTCTTTATTTTTTTTATAAAATATTTATAAATTTGGATGGAATCGTATCTAAAAAATGTTTATATATGCAGAAAAATATAAAACACATGAGTTTCAAATAATGATATTTATAATTCTAAATTAGAAGTATGATCCATTTCGTATATATTTAATATAAGAAAACCACATATACACGGTCTATAATACACGTCTAATTTTGTCAAAAGATAATAATACACGTCTAAAGTTTAACATTGCTACATTCTTACTCAAAATGGTCAAAGATTTCTTCTTCTGACAACTCACGTTTATCATTTTTTGAGCATGTAAATGGAGCCAATGATTTCTGTCATGTTCACATATATATCCGTTACTTATTTCAATGTTGAATATCATACATTTTTCATAATAAGTATTTGGCTACTTCTTAAAATTCAATGCATTGCCAACATATACAAAAATATTTAAAACAGTGATATAAATTGTGATGTTCTGTTTATGAACCTCCAAAGTTTGAGAGATTAATACTTTATTCATAAATTTGTCATAGCATTTTAACTGAGCATCTAACTGGTAATGGTCTTGAAGAGAGAAAAAAGTACTTTCTCCTCCATCATGAAGTACAAGGAATTTTCCCAAAAAATGTATTCTCTCATGTACAAAGTTGCAATAAACAATAATGTCTTGCTTGATTACTGTTTTATCTCCAATACTCTTCGACAATTACACACAAACACACACTCACAAATAAAATAAGGACAAAACAAACTACTAAAGGAGAACCAGTAGGAGCATCTACTATATATTGGAATCTCATTTCCCTCAAGATTTAGTCAATGTCATAGATCGTGCTCGAAGGTTCAAAAATATTCCCCTGAAATAAAACAGACATATATAATGAATGATCTCATTTCAGTTGTTGTTTACTAAAAAAACGACAATTTAGCATGTTTGTAGCATTGGTGTTGGCAGAGGCCAAACAGCCGTTAGTCTATAGCAACTATTAGCTAAGTTCAGCGGTTGACATGTTTTGCAAAGCACACAAACCGCAAACTAAACACACTTAAGTTAAGAAAAGTTGAGAGAACGACATGAGAAAAAAGGGTGTACCAGACAAATGCTACTAAGCTGTGGAAAACAACACGGAAATGAAGAGGCATGAATTTGTAATTTATCCACCCAACAACAGGCCAGAACTGCAGTTCAATTCAATGGAGATCTTAAAGTCAGAAACAATATAAATCAATTCTTGAAGTAAATTCTGTTTTTCGTCAAAAAATAAAAAGTAAATTATGTTTGATACTACAATTGTACTACAAGATTACCGTCCATGATGCTTTCTGCACTGATGGATAACCGTTCTTCACTCTAGCTTTCACATTGACCCAAGGTTGGCCTGCAATCCACTTTTTCATTATATACATAACTACCAACATGGCATCCATTTTACACGTAAATGGAAATGGGATAAAAATGGAACCGATCGTATTCCAAAGGAGATTGATCTTGATGCATAGTTTGTGTAAAACTTTTTACATTGGTAACTAATCACAATCCATCTTTTGTACGACTTTTAAGATACATATGATTAAAATCAAATGTTTTTGGAGATCAAACAATTATGATTAATTGAGAGCATAAAAAATCTTTTTTTCTACTGTAAATGCATATAAGTTAAATCCATTCCAAATTACATTTTAAAACTGATATGTTAGAATTTAAAGCTGAGCCATCCAATCATCATCGGACAGGTGAAATCAAACAGCTGCATGAGTACATGGTTTTCTTTACCGCTGAGAGTCAGGTCCATTGTATTGTGCATACCGTTCTTTTTTCTTTCAAAGACCACTAAGGCCGTGTTTGGTATTTTCAAAATTCACGTTACAACCGCACGTTCAGCTGAAGCTAGCAATTGCAGCTTCAAGAAAATTGCGGTGGAAAGGGTTTAAACGTGAGGTGGCGGTAACCCACTTGGTTACCAAACACCCACTAATTTAAGCCGAGTTGACCCATTATGGAGCACAAGAGACCTTACTAAAATAAAATTGAGCTTCGCACTACTCCAATAAGTAAGTTTATGTCCACACATCATTTTAGGATATCTTGTTCAGTTTGATTTTAAGATAAATAAATAAATTACTAGTTGAATAGGAATGCCATTGGGTTGGGTAGCCTATTTTTGACACTGATGACAATTATTTTATTTGTCCATACTTTCCATATGTATTTGACTTGGTGTATATCCATGCTCCTTCAACTAAATGAAAAAGTTAGATGTTTAAAAATGACTAACCTTCAATAACTAATCCATAGTATATCATGAAAACCAAATTGTTCAAAGGAGAAGATGTCAACTGTTCAATCAGAACCTGAAAAAAATAATCAAAGAAAGAAGAAATAATTTAAAAATGCAAGTTACTAGTCATGTTTTTCTCCTTTGTTTTGTGCATTAGAAGAGTGTGTGTGTGGTAACTTAATTCAACTACAAATAAAGTCATGTGTAAAATGTGTTTGGAATAGTATTAGCTTAAGAACTCGATTCATTTAAATAGCAATTTGAGTGTAATATATCACATTTTGTAAGCCATACACTGCATGAGTTAACTGATTATACATGCTATAAACACTTTTAAGAAAAGCAGATTGACAACAATTAACATGAGTGTGAGGCCTGAATTTAGGTCATGGATAGATGCAGATAATTAGAAGAAAAGATTTTGTAGTATCACCCTCTTGACCACAGTTTTTGAATCTTTCTTTCCTTTGAAAATCTTTTCCAGTATTATATGAAAGTAGTGCCCAAACGGTCCAAGATAACCGGCTCCAAGAAGCTGCATCCAATAAAAATAATTATATGATTCCTAATGCATATATATTTATATATAACAACAAAAGCCATAAGTCAATGAAAACTGCAATAATAAAATGCAAATGACTGTGAAAGAAAGGAAGATAAATGTGATGGAAAAATAAAAGAGAAGCAGAGATATACAACATTGTAGAAATAGACCCTTTCAGAAATTTTTGTCTATATACTTTTCTTTTGGCAAATCCAGATGAGAAAATAGAACCAACTTTAACATTTTAAACAGCTTTTGATCATAGAGGCCTAATTGTTTATCAAACCCAAGCCCATCCTCAATAATTTAGTACTATCTTTTCCACATGAATATTGGAGATTCAATAGAAGGTAACTGCACTAACCAACTTAGTGATGAGATAAACTTCTCAATTAACACACCAAAATCATCAAAGGAAAATCTTTTGAGCTTTCTAAAATATAGTTTCTTGTATGAGTTTGAAGTTGTCCTTCGGAGACGGTGCACCGGGGACTTGTACCAATTCACCGTCTCCTCAAGTTTTTTTTTCTTTTTTTCAGGAACCTTCCACTTGAGCACATCCATGTACACATTCTTACCTTGTAGACAAATTCGGTCGTGACCTATGTAGCACTGACATTTTAGATGGATAGCACATTTGGCATTTGACACAAACACATGTGGTTACATTCACTGATGACCACTAGTCCAGACCCTTTGGCTAAGTTGAAATCAGGTTGTAGGCGTATGTCTATCATCTATACCATACTCATATTTCATATAATGAAGATGTTGTAATTTGAACCGTGGTATCTAAATACAAATTGTACACTGTAAACCCTAATCTTTCACTGACAAAGGAAATGCAGCTGCCCTACTGTCGGAGACATAGGCACAATTAACCGAACTTCATTAACAAACATTGTGTGTTCATTGTTAGCATTTATCGTTTTTTAATCTTTTGCACCGAGTTGCTGTTCCAACACTATAATTTATTTTTGAACGATAAATATAATTATGTTAATTATTATGTTAGTATTTTTCTCCTTGTCAGGACTTGAACTCGGAACCTTTAATTCCTCAACTCTTTTAATCAATTAACACAAAGCAGTTGAGCTGCCCAACCACCCTCTAACACTAACAATTTAATTTGATTTAAAAAATCTCATAGATTAAAGACTAATTCAAATTGAAAAACAAAATGGAAAAGAAACTAACCACTTTAAGAAGAAGTCTTTTAACTTGAAGTTTTTGTATCCCAGTAAGCTTCTGAGACACTATGTCACTTATCCCTGACAACACCCCTGCAGTAATTACCTGTTTTACCCCCCAAAATGAAGAATGTGAAAATTAGTTCAACACAGTAAATGAGAAAAATAAACCCACCAATAATTCAATACCTGAAAGACTAAAAGTAAATTTTTTTATACAAGGGGTGAAGAAAAAAACATGGGATGCATAAGGGAAATTGAAAGTGAAAGAGATTGAGAAAGAAGAGGAAACATACCTTGGTTCTCAAAGGATGTTCTTGAAGCTGTTTGACGTAACTGTTGAGTCCATTCTTTGCAACAGAACCCATCTTCCTCTGTTCGGTTGCTTGATTTGACCGGAAAAATGGATTGCGTTGCGTCTGTAGTAGTTGTTGTTTGAGAGTGTTTTGTTTCAAACGTACTTTCCAAAGTCCTAATAAGAGAAAAAATGATATTCTAGTCTTACATGTGACTTATTGAGTCAAAATAAAATAAAAGTCTTACATGTGCATGACATGTTAGTGACTAATCAGAAATCACCAATGATGCAATTATTCATTTACCATGAATAATATGAAGGTTGGGATTCCAACGTCGAACAACCTATTTATTCATCTTTAAAAATATATTATAACCACTAAATTATTTGACAAAAATAATATAATAATGAGTTATTTTGTTGATAAAAATATAATAGGTTTAATTACACTTTTAGTCTCTTAAGTTTCTCAAAGTTGTGATTTTGACCTCCTAAAAAAAACAATTCTTTCTAGACCCTCTAATTTTATTTTCTGTTGCAATTTTGGCCCCCCACGCCAATTTTGACCCAGTCAACGGACACTTGGGCGCCACATGTGTAAATTTTTTATTTTATTTTTTTGTTTATTTAGTTTTTTAATTTAAAAAAGAAATATTTTTGTAAATATAAAAAAATTGTTTTTTTAATTACAAAAATAAAAAAGTTAAAATGGTTTTTTTTAGTTACAATTTTTTTTAAATTACAAAAATAAAAATAATAATTTTTTTTGGTTTTTTAATTACAAAAAAATTAATTACAATATTTTTTTTTTGTTTTTTTATGACAAAAATTTAAAATAAAAAAAAATACAAAAATGCGTCCACGTCAGCGTTGACTGGGTCAAAATTGGACTAGGGGGCCAAAATTGCAACAGAAAGTAAACTTAGGGGGCCTGAAAAGAGTTATTTTTTTTAAGGGGCTAAAATTACAACTTTAGAAAACTTAGGAGGTCAAAAGTGTAATTAAACCAATATAATAATGTGTGCATAAGAGCTCAATCAGTGCAATCAAAAAGGTTGCTTGAACTGAAACAACATTTTGTCAAGTTGGATGGTGAGTATCAAAACAGACTAATCTGTATGGGCCGACACATTAAGTCCGGTTAATTATAGGGTTTGAGCCTAAATTTTGGAATCCTGCTCTTCTCCCTGCACATTTTGCTCGCGCCCAGCATGATTTCCAGTTATACTCTTGCGTGAGTTAAGTCACGCAGCGTGACTTAACTCATGCAACTTATAAGCTCTGCGTGACTTAAGTCACGCACCACTGGCCTGTGCGCGAGTTAACTCACGCACGTTGGTTGGTGGTCTGAGCTCATGAACAAACGTTTTTGGACGGTGATCAGTTTTTCAACATTAAATCTACACGTTCTTTTTACCAAATTTACACGTTTTTTTGACCACATTTATGGTTGTTATAACCTATATTACCATTCCCACCTATAAATACCCCTTCATACTTCCGTATTTCCTCACACCATATCACTTTCTCTCCCTCCTCACTTTCTCCCTCTATTTCTCTTCTTTCTTTTTTTCTTTCAATAGTCTTCTAGGGGCAAAAGTGATCAGACTTCTTCAAGGCAAAATAGTGAGTAGCCGACTTGGGGAAGTGATCAACCATTGAGATAAAATTAAATTTGCTTCATTTTACCCCAAAAACTTTTTACCGTGGGTAAAAAGAATCTTTTTGGGGTATAAAAAGAACCAGATTTAAATTTAGCCCAAGGGTTGTTGATATATTTTCCCCAAGAAGGCTGCTCACTATTTTACCCCAAAAAGGGCGGTCACTTTTTACCCCAAGAGGGTAAAAAGAAAATAAGTAGATTATTTAGTGAATTCGAATAAATGTATCAATTATTATATGAATTCTATTAATAAAATGAGATGTTGTTATATGTATTAATTTTGTTCATTTCTTTTTATTTCTATTTGCTTTTATTTTCTAATTTTGTATTTAATGAATAAATCTGAATAAATATTAATTTAGTTCATTTCCTTTTATTTATATTTGCTTTTATTTTCTAATTTTGTATTTAATGAATAAATCCGAATAAATATT
>Ga0228710_1000354_pt1 | contig 54225 bp, 26 predicted proteins | sample MedpolnodulmetaG_FD_177995 | JGI IMG/M metagenome (GOLD analysis project Ga0228710, IMG submission 177995) | Root nodule microbial communities from Medicago polymorpha collected in Santa Monica, California, United States - pink nodules | ecosystem: Host-associated > Plants > Roots > Nodule... | reverse complement strand
TAATAATAATAATAATAATAATAATAATAATAATAATAATAATAATAATAATAATAATAATAATTCTCATATCTGTATATATGTAAAGCCCATAATTTTTCTCTCATATCTTATAATTTGTGCTCGTGTATGCATTCTTATGGTCGTCATTGTTGTGCAAAGGCAACGTGTGGAGTTATAGTGACCGATGATAAATTTCTTTACTATTAACATAAATTCATGTGAGACTTATATTCCAAATGGTAGAACTTATATAAATTTCAATTGTTAGTGTTAAAAGGAGAGTTTAAAGCCACACTTATTTGTTTTATTAAAGTGAGTAACTTGAATGAATGATCAAAATCCTACGCCTAGGCGCAAAATGGTAGAATGACAAGAAACATATTTAAGGTACTTTTGAACAATTCTCCACCTTGCCTTTAAATCGATGATGATGTTACTTTAACTATCAACCACCTTTCTCCTTAACCTTTGTCTTGAACTACTCTTCAAGACAAAACGATCAAGTTTGAGCCCCGCTTAAACATTCATCTAGACACTACCTCCATTGCATCTAACCATCCTTGGCAGTCCCTCAAGCTTCCAAGTCTGATCCTTTCTGCATCATGCTTAACCATCGGCCTGGTTTGCAGATCAGGGTGGTCTGGTCTAGTTTTTAAAACTATGATTATGTGTTCAGTTTTTTTTTAATTCACTTTGGTAATAAGCAACTGTTGGAAATTCCTCATGTTTTTTTTACAGCGATATACAGGTCTTAACATATTTCCTCATGTTTATCTGTTACCTAGTCAGTGTAGTGAACTGTTTCAACGTGTTAACTATTAGTAAACCATCAGTAGTTATTTCTTGCACCAGGTGTTGTTGATGTCACTAAAGCTGGTGGAGTTGGTATAAATCTAACAGCAACTTCCAATGCTTTTGTCATGGTAGGTGCATATCAGTTTTGTGTTTCTTAAACTGATATGTATTTGTCTAGCTTCAGGTTTTCTAACACAGGGCAAATGAAGCATTTGAATTTGATGAATGAGAAAAAATAGGACATATGGTGAAACCTTGTGTTTCAACTACACAACGAGCTCTTTTTATATAGACATCAAAGCAATTAATACAATAATAATTACAGGATATTCTGTTCTTATTTTCACGATATGATATGATACGATATGCCGATCCTATATATATAATAAAGTACATACATGGATCGTAATCTTATTTTCAATAGGATTCTTTGGAGATTTTCTAACAAGGTTTCAGTTGATACTTGATAGAAACACTGCCTCAGAGAAACTGAAATCTAAATATGGATCTTTGATTAATTTGAAGTTGGTAGATAAATTAATGTAACAAGGCAAATTTAAGTTATTATATCCACAATACTTTTACTGATTTCTATATAAATTTACAGTTTTGGTATCCAAATAGTTAGTTGTTTTAGTATATATTTTATAGGTTAAGAAATTTAATCTATGCAATTTATAGGGAGAAGCAATGTATCTTAAATAGGAGTGCCAAGGATTCAGAAAGTTGCAGCAGAATGTTTTTTCTGAACAAGCCAAGTTGCAGCAGAATATGTTAATGAATAACCAACCTAACAGATGTGGCATTATTATTGATATTGGGAAAGATAATTTTTGTTTTGAAGTAATTTTGATATAGATAGTTTGTCAATATGAATAGGACCCATGGTGGAATCCAGCTGTTGAGGAACAAGCTGTTATGCGTATTCATCGCATTGGACAAACAAAGAAGGTGGCCATCAAACGGTTTATTGTGAAGGTACATTTAATATCCCAATTTCGGGAAATCATACATATATTTAACATTGTTTTATTATTATGAACTTTAAATTGGGCCTTGTTAATTGCTTCACTAGGTACAAGGAATTTGGTAGTGAACTAGTGAAGTTTGGGTAACAAAGCCATCAACTGAGCTGAAAATTTTCTTTTCACACGTGAATATTTCATCTATAATTTGTTTAATTGGAGTACTAAAATTTTAATGAGGGCGATGCTTGCTTATGAGTCTGATTTATGAGATTTGTCAAGGTCAAGCAAGTTAATATGGTTGTTAGCATGTCTGTTTGGTGCGTATCGCCAAATGATGTGACTTTATTGATTCGAATATGACATTTATTCTAATGTTTCACATTGCAGTGGTCAGTGGAGCAGAGAGTGGAGGCAGTGGAAGCACACAAACAACGAATGATTTCTGGTGCCTTGACTGATCAGGAAGTTCGATCTGCACGGATTGAGGAGTTGAAGATGCTTTTTACGTAGACCAATGAGGTAGTGAAAACACTGTTTGCTCCTTCATCATTTTGCAACACGTGGCTTTCTTCTCAAGTGCTTGTTTATGGTGGGTAGTGGTGACTCGTAAGATGGAAGTGCTTCTTCTTACGTGGCACGTGAGCCAGGGAGTTGTCCCTTGACTTGCAGCCTCCATTGGGACAGGTCATGTTCTGCGAGAGGGATAAGGAGAACTTCCATCTTCTCCTACACGGGGCTTGAAAATAAAGCCGGAGGAAGGGGCTGATCATTGTTATATAAAGGGGAAGGGATAGATTATTAAAATATATTTTCCACGCAGTTCTTGTTTTGTGTATATGTACCTATGTAATTCATTAACTTGGAGGGGAGGAATTTTTTAGCTTTGAAGGAAGATAAGAAGAGGTCATCTGTTCTTCCATTACATTAAAAATCTCAGGGGTCATTTCCCTTTTTCTCTTCCCATTCTAACCTTCATTCAAACAATAGATTGTAATTAGGGTTCACTTGTTTTGTATTAACTGTACAATAGTCTGAACGATCTAGTCATGGTGAACATATATTCCACTGTACATTTATAGTATGTTCACTTGTACCATTTGCCTTAGTGGCATCAGATGCAACAGTTGTGTCGTTTGTTTGTGCTTTTGATATTTTTGTAATAGTTTATGATTTACACATCCAGTTTCAAATTTTTATCAGATATATACGCGCGCATGTTTCCTTACTTTGTATGGTTACGAGTGGCTTCAAAAATAATCAGTGAAAATAATACGGTCTTATCATTTTTATAAACTATATTGCGTCACCATCTCTTTCCCTTATTCTCCAGTCTCTTTGTTCCACTGACATACCTCTGCTGTGCCACTCCTCAACCCCTACTTACCACACAACTACCGTTGAATCACCATCACAAGCTACAATTCCTTCAACTATTTGTGAATAGTTGTTCCATAACCGTAACCTGCTTGAAATTTAACTGTAATCGATCAACTTTCCTCATTTGAAAATGATAGGGAATCTTTGTTCCAAAATATTTCTCCACTTTGTATTAAAGAAATACTTAAATGAAAAAATTACTCTAAATAATCTTAATTTAGAATAATTTGTCCTTAAATTACATAGTTTATAAGAAAATGTCAAGTATTGTATATTTAAACCTTCACTAATCTTTCTTTTTTTATGATGGACTACTTGTTAAGTGATTCTATTCTATATTATATATATGAGTTCATAATATCTTGTTTACTCCTATATGGTTTTAGCATGTTAGTGCCCTGAGATTGAAATTATAAAATAGTCTTGATTTGAAATTGATAGTCCTCTATTGATTTTGTGTGAAGCAGGAATCCAATGGGTGGATTTGACTTTGAAATTGACCAAGTAGAAAAAATAGCTTTCCCAAAAATAAAAAATTAAATACCACTAAAACTAAATTTCTTACACTACTGATGTTCCCCATTTTCAGTTAGTTACATTTTCTTCTTAGTTATGTTAATACTACAGATGTCTTTGTTGTCTAATTGGGTATTGGCTTAGTCCCCCCAATCTTGTACTTTTCCCTCTATTCTTTTATTGCAATTTTCTAGCTTTATCAAAAAAAAAATACTACAGATGTTTGAAATTCGATAGTTTCTTGGCAATTTTCACTTACATAACATAAGTGTCAAGAGTATATACGCAGGAGTTGAGAAAATCCAAATTTATTCTTCTTAATTGTAGCATAAAAAAGAAGAAGCTATCTTTATTGGAGGAGCATCAGAATGAGACTGAGCCACCAAATAGTGATCCAGTGTTAATTCAGGTTCAGAAAATTGGCAAATGTTCAACATAATAAAACTAAATTGGCGAATTGAGCGGCTAACATCTGATCCAGCTGCAGGAAGTATCAGATACTGTCAACATTAGTCTTGTAAACGATCAGGATATGAACTCTGCTACTCAACATTAGTCTTACAATACTTTTTAAGATCTGCTTTAGATTTATAATAACTTCTCTGAATTTATTTTTCAAAAATATTTCGACTGGATATTGAAATAATTACTTCATTTTTTATCAGAATTTTTCCCCAAAACATGAATGTATTAAGTATATTTTCTCTAGTAATATACTCCTCATATAACTCTATCAACATTTGCATGATGAAGTGTTTGTTCTAGTAGTGCGATGTGACTCCTATTGCCACATAAATTCCAAAATTTAAGATCGGTTAATATTTTCAAAATAATCCCCAAAATTGATAATGCTCTACATTTTATTCTTTTAATTTTATTTTTTTTACTTTTTTTACCTTAAACTCTAAAGTGACAAATGGTATTAGATATTACCCTAAAAAATATTCCCTCATAAATCAGAACGTGGAGATGCATATATCTATTGAAATAACCAAGAAATAAGAACTTAATTTTTTTGAATTATTGATTAGATGGAACTTTTCAGTTATGGTATTTGATTAGTTAGAAGCAGTTAGTTATAACCAAGAAGCAGTTAGTTTTTTGTTTTTGTTTTGAGGAAAGTTATAACCAGTTAGTTACATAGTTCCTTCTTAGCTAGCTCTTCTTTCATATATCTACTGTTTGCATTCCATAGTGTTTCTTGAAAATTATAGATTAAGTTGTTCTTGAGGCCCAGAAATGGAGGAGATTGATAAAAACAAGGGGAAAAGGATGATCAGTTCCACTACTGATCAGAAAGATAATGTAGCAATGAATGAAGCCGGTGGCACAAAAATGGAGGAGGATCATAAGAACAAGGCAGAAGCAAAGATGATCAGTTCTACTACTGATCATCATCAGAAAGAGGCTGGTGATGACGATGTAGCAATGAATGAAGGCAGCACTAGTAGTGATTCTTCAACATTGCCATCCAAAAAGAGAAAAGATGGACCTTCCGAAAATGAAACAACTTCTGCAGAAACTTCTTCCAAGAAAAGAAAAGGACGCCCTTCTGGTTCTTATTCTGTGGGGAAATTAACGTTACATTTGGAAGCTGGCGAGGTACAGCATAAATTAACCAATCTTCACATTTCCGATGCAACTTTATATTTCATCAATCTACTGTTACTATATGGTTTTGGAATTTTATTATTTTGCAGGATGTGGCGGACGTTTTATATGCACTGGCATGTCTGGATTTGAATAAATGAAATAATTAATAATAGTTGTTGATAACTTGCATCGCAAGTTATCTCTTTTAGCTGGTTAGTTTGTTGAAATTTCTTAGGAAATTTGGTTTAGTTTTGCATTGTCTACATAAGAGGTACAGTGTGATGCAAAATCAGTCAGTTACTTAAGTTGAATAAACACGATCTTTCAATAATCACTTTTCCACTTATTTCTCTCTTTTCCCAGTTTTATCTCTTTCATTTGTTTTCATAATTCACTTGCTTTTTATCACATTACAAGCATTTACCCCAACATAGCATCCTGTTATAGTCGATCTGTTTGCATAATTTCTGAGACTGGTTCTGTATCAAAGGGTGCTCTTAATACTCCAAATGGTCCCTCCATGTGCCAGGTAATCAAAGGTCCAAATCTGATTAAATTTTGCATCTTATCTTATAATATACAGTATACTGGCAGAGATTGCATGGGAATAGAAGTAGTAAACTTGTGCTACCCTAGTTAGGGACTCGCGGCCACACACAAGATACACTGGATTGTGTATTGGCCATTTACATTGTATATTTGGCAATTAGTCTCAGGGGACTCTCATGTTCTAAAGCATGAAATTTGGACTAATATTGACATAGCATGCAATTCTGTTGTTAGTGGAAGTTGAACTTAAAAATGTGGTTCAGGTAACTTGCAAATCTTGCTCTAGTAATGTGACCCTATATATGATCCATGCTGGAGGTATGCATGGCTTTAAACTAATAGAATTATCCAATTTCACTATAGCCAAACAAATCATCAATCACGAGTAAAACCAATGCATGGTTACCAAAAGGTGAAACTGTGAGTAGAAGACTAAATGCTACAGAAATAGTTTTATTCATATCAGCTTCACTTCATATGTATACAGAAGCATGGTGCCCAACAAGAAAATTCAATAAACATTCCATTAGGGACTGACATATACATGTGTGATTAAAATAAACACATATTCTAGAACATAAAACAAAATGCTTTTGCAGGTGCAAATATCAATATTTGTGTTCTGTGATGAATGATGAAGTCAATTACTGAAACATTAATTGAATTCATAGATAGACAAACATGGAAATATGAAGTGACATGTAATAAATAATATAATGATATGTGATTTAGGTTTATGTATGATGTTTGGCTGGTAATATATGGATTTGTGTTACATACTATCATGGTTGCTCCAATAATGAAGTGGTTTGATAAATTTGGCGTCTAATTCATCCCAGTTAGGAAACTTATGTAAATTTAATAGTGTTGTGAAATAGTAGATATATTGTGGCTATACTTTTATAGCGTAGCGGTGTTTAGACAAACCGCTAGAGCACTATTGTGTAGTTGACAATAACAAATTTTACTTTTTTGTTGGATCAGAACAATGACAGTTGACAAGTACCTAATTGTCCCCTGAAAATTAGATTTTATGCTGCTTAAACAGTTCACTGTTTGACCTGCAAAGCAAGGGTCTCTTTCCATTTTTGAAAATTTAATACATGCTACAAAATAGGATTTCAATAATCATGGCTCTAATGGCATTTGTGCTCTGATTTGTTTATTTTCTTTAAAATGGCCGCTCTTAGGTTTTTTGGTGCGGATGGATGATCTCTCTGAATTTATTTGGAAAATAGTTCATTTGAATAAAGGACACATATACCATTGAATCAACACTTTCTGATTATTTTTTTATAGCATAGGGTTCCACTTGTAGTTCCAATTCTTCTGACATCATTTTTGGTAAAGGTCTCATCATATTTGCATTTAGTTGGTAACAGCCTTAGTCCCCTCCGACACAGCATGCCTAGCCAATTCTCCCGGTAACATCAACCTAACAGCTGTCTGAATCTCCCTTGAAGTAATTGTCGGCTTCTTATCAGACCCCTCGAGCCTCAACAATTCCTAAGCGAGTATCTCAAATACATCATTCATAAAATTGTTCATTATTTTAATAGATTTATCGAAACACCAAAGTCAGGATGAACTTTCTTCAGAACCTTGAATATGTAGATTTTGTATCTTTCAACGCTTCTCTTCATTCTCTACACAATCAAGTATGTTTTATAAGAATTATAATTTTAAGGAAAAGTTAGCATGCTTTGTGATAATGGTAGTAACTTAAACTATTGGCGAGGTTAATTATTTTAAGGAATTAGATTCATTATTTTAATGTATACAATTGTAAATAATTTTCTTTTATGCATCCCATATATATGCACATATAACGTATCTTATATTTTATTCATCACAATGTTCAGCTTCAACACATTACTATTATCGATTGTTTGCACAATACCAAGAGCAATATGAATATCTTTGAAGCATGAACTACAATCTAGAGGTGCAGCCAAGCTCACGCCCAATGATCAGTTAAATTTTCACATTCAGTTGATTCTAACTCAATTACGCGCATTAACACTTTACTCCACACTTATCAAGAAGTCAGCTGCAAAAGGTTCTTCCATGAGGGTTAAGATTGGATTAAGTCTATCTTGTTCCACTAAGACTTTACGTCTGAATCACTTGACCAACTAGCACAGAGGCTCATGCCCGAAGTTTATGAATTGTTCGATTTCGATGAGAAATTATTCGGTTCGGATATTGCCAAGGAGTTGGACTTTCCGATGCTTGCCACTTCACTTTGCGTCTTACAATTGACGTGGAGATTTAATTTTTTGTTGAGCGTCATGGAGATATAATTAGACATACTTAGATATATTGAAGGCTTTATTTTGCAAATTAAAAACTATTATTTTACAAGTCTTGATCATACTATTGAACGCATATGTTGAATTAATATCAAATATTTTGGCTTTGTTTAATAGGTTCAACCATTAATTTGAAATCTTTGATATTGTAAGAAAAACTTATATAACCCTAGTTAGGGAATCATGACCACACACAGGATATAGACTCTACTGTATATTGGCCATTTACATTGTGTGTCTGGTAATAGGGATGGTAATATATTTGTATCTAGTTAGTCTTAGGCCACTTTCATTCTTCAAAACTTTAAATCATGAAATTCTTCTGTTAGCATATATCCTTAGAAAACATAGAAGTGGAAGTCGAGCCTAAAAATTTGGTTCAGATAAGTTGCAAATTTTAGCCATATAATTTTGAAACAGGTTTCGAGTGTTGCAATGTGTGAAGAGATTTGGTACCATATATCTGTCATGAATATTGAGGCCTAACTCATCCCTACAAAACTGGCCTGTACGGTGAAGAGTGTCTCCTCTTTATAAACTCTTCTCAAGAATCCTATCTATCCGATGTGGGACTAAATCCCAATCGGGTGTTGGCCGCTAACACACCCCCTCACGCTTCAGCCTGGCCCAATGGGCCTGAAGCGTGGAGATGCAGGAAGCCCAACGATGGACCCGATAGGCTCTTTTACCATGTCATGAGTATCGAGGCCTAACTCATCCCTACAAAACCGACTTGTACGATGAGGAGTGTCTCCTCTTTATAAACTGTTCTCAAGAATCCTATCTATTCGATGTGGGACTAAATCCCACCCGAGTGTTGGCCGCTAACAATATCATCCTTCATCTCGACCCAAAAATCCTTGATGAAACCAAGATTGATGGCATCCGGACCTGGACTCTTAAAACTATCGCAGTCCCACACAACCGCCTTAAATTCATTAACAAAAAAGGGCTTGATTAAACTTCCCCCTTCCATACAAGACAACTGACGGAACTGCAAGTGTCCAATACCTGGTCGAGCCGCTCTTTGCGCACGAAAATGATTCGCAAAATGAGAACAAACAACATTACGAACAGGCTGCACACCCTCCACTAAAACACCATCCACAACAATCGAACACAGCGAATTACGGCGTCTCCGACTAGCCAAAACAGAAAGGAAATACTTTGAATTAGCATCACCATCACGCAGCCAATTTAAGCTCGATTGTTGCCAACAAATACTAGTATTAAGGCGGGACAAAGAATGAATGTCCGACATAAAACCATGCAGTTCCCCATACTTGTCTTCTGACAACTCCTCCTCCTCCCCTTTGCAGTAAAGAGTGACCTGTCTGACTTTAAGCAAAGCAATCTTCGCAGGTAAATTATGTGTATGTGACACATGTCATTCCTTCAGTGCCGATTTAATTAATTTCAACTTTTCTTTTAGGACGAAGCCGCCCCAACCTGTAATCTGAAAGGAATTCCACTTGTCACGAACAAATTGTTTGTAGCTAGGTGTATCCTGCCAACATTTCAACTATCGAGTAGGCCTAGGCCTCCAATTCTCTTTATCAACTGATAACAAGATAGGACAATGATCTGACAACCCCCTGTAAGTGAGAAACCTGTAAGCAAGTAGGCCACGACAAACACCACGCCTCAGAAAGCAAAAATCTGTCTAATTAACTCATTGAACTCCTATCAACCTTGAACCAAGTAAACTTACGACCACACAAAGGTAAATAAACCAAAACGTTATCATCAATGAACTGATTAAAGTGGACAAAATCATCGGACATGTGACCACCCCTAATAGAACGACGTTCCTCCCTACATTGCACCACATTGAAATCCTCACGAACACACACTTTTGGCTGCCTATTAATTCCAACCGTGCGGATAAAGAAGACCAGAACACATAGTTTAATATTTTTTCATTCCATTCATGAAGCGGAATACCATACAATCTTAACCAAGCACCCCTTTTAAAAGGCACCGCCTTCTTGTCCCATCTCGCAATGTTAGAGAAAAAATGGTCAAAAAATTCCTTTGCTTCCCCTAGAATTGTCAAACTATAATTATTTGATAAACTCCGCATACAAACTTTATCGGCTCCCATTGGAATGATTTCTAAGTCAGTAAACCTAGCATCTTCAAATATATTATGTACGACCGGAATCGCCTCACCATTAACCACTGAAGCTATCACACCTGAACGTGCCCGTTTTAAATCGTCTCCACTGGATCTATACATCCTAACCAACTTCTAAACTACTAGTTGTTGTTGCTGAACAACACAAACCCGACCATCTCCCTTCTCCCTCACCACGTCCACCGCGTTTCCCTCTTTCAACACCGGCTCACCCCCACCACGTTCCCCCTCCCCCTTAACCTCCCTCACCTTAACGACCACCTTCCCCACGTCACCCTTCTCCCCCTCACTCAAAACAACCTCCTTACGCCCTCCCCCCACTCCATGCACACCCATGATCACGCTTTTTCTCCCTCACCCACATTCTTCTTCCTACTACTTCCTTCCACACCCACGACAACCTTCGCCTTCCTCCCAACATCCGCTCTCCCCACCTCTCATACTCCCTTCCCATCCCTATCCCTTTTCCCCCCAAGAGCAAAATTACGGTCAAACCTAGCCACTTTAGCCCTAACACGAAAGTGACCAAAGCAAACAACATTCACAACTTTCAGTAACTTACCAACATCTTTAACCTTGGAAAACTGTACAAAGCCATAGAGCTCCCCATGCACATTCTGTCTACTAGGAACAAACACTTCCTCAAGCATTCCACAAACCTCAAAACCTTTCCTCAAATAGAAATTTGATAATTGAGCCGGATAATTTGGAAAGTAAAAAGTAACAAACCCTTTGTACTAAGAATTCCCTAAATCCCCCTTCCTTCTAACCGAAGCACCACGCGGCTGATCAAAGTCCTCATCAACTGACCGCGACCTGATTTTCTGTCGCTGTGGTGGTTTGGAGTCGGCATGCCGTGAGTGCACCGCCACGCAACCTTCCTCCATACGCCAGTCATCCCCCCGCGAGCCTGTCGGAACCCTAAACCTAGATTGTCCGTTGTCATAGCCATTCCTATCCCTGTGCCGCTGCTGCTCCTACTATCTGTCCCAACTGCGATCATCCTGTCGCAACACATTCCCACGTCGTTGTCTCACATCATGCCAATCATCCCCATCCCACCCAATTTATGGTACCCTGCTGGGATCCCTTCACCCCGAATGGACCTCACCTCCGGCAATAAGGAGCGCCGACGTGATTGCTTGTGGCGATACCGCGAACGATCACATCTCTCTCTTTCTATCGCTCGCTCTTATTTTTTTTTTATTAAAGTTTAACATTTGCAATCGAATTTGGATTTTCTTAATGTGTCCAAATCTACGACTACTTTTTTTTTTTGAGAGATCTACGACTACATCATTGTTCCAAAGAAATTAATCAAAATTATTTTAAAAGTTGTATCTATATATCTATATAATCTATATATATATAGAAAGAACATGAAAAGACGTGAATTAAATTTTACGTTTATCAATCGCTCTTTTCTTAATTTTTGTCTCTGTTCTCCACTCTATTTCTTTAAAAATAACAAATCAAATATAATAGATGATATGTACAGGAGATACAAGTACCAGAAGGTACAAAGTTGGACCAATTAAGAGACAACGGGAAAATAATACCAATTACAAATACACCTGCTACCTAAAGGAAATATAAGATAACTAAAGAGAACAGGATTAGAGAGAAACAAATTTAAATCTTTAAATTAAGGAAAATCAAGAATTAAGGAAAGTCCGTAATATCAATTAAAAACCTTCTACCCAAAAAATGCGAAAAAATAGAAATAAATTTAAAACAACGAATTAGGAAAAATCACAAATAACCTACTATCCAAAGAATACGACTAAAGAGAAACATATTTAAAACTGAAAATTAAGTAAAATCACAAATTAATAAAATCAAGAATAATATTAACAAATACAATTGCTTCCCAAAGAAAAAAAAATCCATCACTAGTCCATCTTAAACGCTAATTTTTTTTAATTACAAAAATCCATGTGTTACCGGTCTTATAAAAAGCCTTATAAGGAGCAGCGGGCGGGTCAAAACGGTTTGGGCGTTATTGGGGGATGAAGAAGCGGTTTAGGATGGGTTTGGGCGGTCGATTCCGGGTTTAGAAATTACCACTGTTTAAAACCGCAACTGACCCGTATGTTAGGAATTAGGATAGCATGTGTCTTGTAAATGTATGGGCCAACCTAGTTAGGCCCAAATACTCTCAACATTTTTCAACCCAAACCAACACAAACAACCTTTGGTATAAATACTAAAATCACCAACTCCCAAACCCTAGTTTCATTCTTTAAGCTGCGGCTATTTCTCCCTCCTCTCAAGTTCACTGCTTATTAATCATGGTTGTTTTGTGTGGTGGTTCCCTTCTAGTCACTTTTATTTGTTCAACAATACACTAAAAGGCCAAACCAACATAAAAGATTCTTCTCTTCCCCTTGTAATTTTTGCAACATGATGAAATGTTTGTATCTACACCTGATCTATCTTCATGCACATAGACTTGAATTTCTTCTATATAGATATACACTATATTGTAACTTGATATTTTTTTCTTGTATGACTTCAGATTTTCTAGATCTGGGTTGTAACCCGAATGAAACCACCTGTCTAACCTGTAACCCGACAGAACCGCCGCGCGCAAAAGCTAAAGCTGAAAATGGATGGCAGTGGAGTGGTGTTTGAAGCCCGTCAGTTTGGTTGGTTCCGAATTTTGAACCCAAACCCCGTCCAGAACCGTCCTCTGTCCAGGCCTACCTCTACTGCGAAATTTCAACACAAAGTCAATATAGCTAAGTTTCCTTTTTTTTCTTCTTCTTTATTTTAACTTCATATTTTTTGGGTGGTGATTTTAACTTCTTTATATGATTCAATAGTTGTTGTTGTTAGATTAAATAGTTGATGATGTGTGTGATTGGATTAGTTTTATGTGCAATATTCTGGGTGTATATAAATTCTGATGTGTATTATACTGCTTTGAGTGAAATTTTGTTTTAGAAATATTTGTTGTTTATAAAATTTTATTTGGGATGTTGTTGCGCTAAAAACACACTTAGAGCAAGTGTACTCTATCGCAGAAGTAGTATAAAAGATTATCGTATCCAAAGGGATTAATTAACAAGTACCAAACTAATTAAGATTAATTTATTATTTAGACGAAGAAGTAGTAGAATAGTTTCGGTAACCAAGTAAAAAGTAACGACGAAGAAGGATAAGAGTGTGAAGATGTAAATCAACAGAGAGTGATCTAGGGTTGCGGTTTCACTTGCAAGTTTTGATTCCTTTATGTCTAGTTCTAATTAAATTCCTATTTTTATTCAATCACCAATCCCTTTACTAAAACTATTAATCTGTTTGGTCATTCGTGATTAATATTCTTTTTCCTAAATTAACACTTTGTTTGATCATGCAAAGAGTTCAAATTCAAGAAAAGCATAAAGTGTAAAAAGGTTGAATGATTGGAAGACTAAAATTAAGGTTCGATCATGCAATAATTCTAGTCTAAATTGTCCTATAGGTCCACCAATTAACTGCAGTACGATCGCTGATCAGTTAACTGATTGTTAACATGCAAAGATTTAATCATTCCTATTCTTGTGATAAAATCAATAGAGCAATCTTGATTGGAATAAAAACTTAAATTCAAATTAATAAACTAGAACATTACAAAGTCTCTTAAGTTGCAAGATCCACCTAGACCCTAGAAAATATTTAGCTATTCATAATCATGAAGAATACTAAAATAGAGATATAATTCACGAAATTAAGAGTAAGAAATAACCAACAAAAGATGACAAATTTAAGCTTCAATCTCTACTCCATGCTCTTCTCTTCTCTCTTAAGTGTTGTGTTCAATCCCTTCTCTCGTCTGTAGTGTCTCTTCAAGTTGCAATTCCCCCTAGATTTGTGTGCTCCTTTATGGCTCCTCTTGTCTTTCCTTCGGCTCTAAGTCTTTCACAATTCTGCTTCTTTGTGTATTTAAGAGTAAACGCCCATCACTTTTTTTCTTTCTCTTTTCCATCTCTTTTATTCATTTGTGCTTTCAACTGTATTTTGCAAATAGACAAATTCACCTTTCTTATGTTTACACAAGATACCAGCTCTATTGATTTAATTTTGGGTTATCTTATAATAATTTCTATTAGGCCTGAAGCATTGTTTTAATTAACCCCACTTTTCTTGTAGTAATATTAGAGAGAAAGAGTAGGTGTTTGATGGCTTTTTCACTTCTTTAGTTTGATGGCTATAAAAATAGGTTATCTAAATAATAATAACACAAAATATATGAAACTATACCTAAAATTCTAATATAAAGCACATAATTAAGTGGTTTATCAGATGTCACCATTTGTGAGGTGAAGGATTAGTCTTAATCTAGATTTAAGTGGGTGTATTCTGTTGGTTTAAATTGATTGCATCACTAGTGATATTTCCTTTGCACTTTCCAAAGCCAGTCTGGTCACCGTTAGTTTGCAAAGGCAGACTAGTGTCATTTGCATTCCCATAATTAATAAATTGGTTGCTTACCAAGGAGCACTTGGAAGAAATAGCTGCAGTTGACTTGTTATCAGGATTTGGGTAACTCATATCAGACTGGTGGTTAATCGTCGAAACAACAAAATCCAGACCATATTCTGCTTTCCCCAAGTTAACACCGTTATGGTTATCTTCATCTATCTTTGCACTCTCTGGGTTTAGATGTGTTCCGTTTGGAACACATGGGTGTGAAGAGCTTTCTAGAATATTCCAGTATTGTAACATCACCATGCAAATACAGGAGTACAAAGGTCTATGTTGCACATAATCATAAAGCACTAGAATGACTTTACTAATGTCATTCTGATTGTAGTACATTATGACAAAACTCGGCACTGTTAACATTTAGCCTGCAATCGTAAATGACATTACATTAAAACCTCAAAATTAGTAAGTGCAGCTACATTGACAATAATGACCAAAAGTAAAAAGAATAAGAGAACGAAATCAAAGCCTAAGGGAAGAAAATATAACTGGACTCTGAATCTCATTAACTTCCAAGTAAAGCACATTTATTTGACATAACAAATGAAGGAGTTAAAGAAACACAACAGATTATGAACTTACACAAGTAATTAGTGGTCGCAAGTACCCATACAAATCATTTCCAAATGTTTCAGCCCCTTTAAGAGATGTTCCACGTGCAACATTTGGAACATCTCTTAAAGGGGATGAAACATTTGGAAATGATTTGTACAGGCAGCTTTTCATGGGTACTTGTGACCACTTACTTGTGTATGTTCAAAATATGTTGTGTTTCTTTAACTCCTTCATTTGTTATGCCGGATAAATGTGCTTTACTTGGAAGTTAATGAAATTCAGAGTCCAATTATATTTTCTTCCCTTAGACTTAAATTTGCGCTTTGATTTTGTTCTCTTATTCTTTTTACTTTTGGCCATTATCTTCGATGTAGCTGCACTTACTAATTTTAAGGTTTTAACGTAATGTCATTTACGATTGGAAGCTAAATGTCAACAACCCCGAGTTTTGTCATAAGTACTACAATCAAATTGACATTCGTAAAGTTATGCAAGTGCTTTATGCTTCTAAGCAACGTAGACCTCGGTACTCTGGTATTTTCATGGCGATGCTACAATACTGTAATATTTTAGAAAGCTCTTCACACCTATGTGTTCCAAACGGAACACATCTTAACTAAGAGAGTTCAAAGATTGATGAAAATGACCATAAAGGTGTTAGCATGGGAAAGCAGAATATGTTGTTTCGACTATTAACCACCAGTCTGACATGAGTTGCCCAAATCCTGATAACAAGTCAACAACAACTATTTCTTGCAAGTGCTCCTTAGTAAGCAACCCGTTTATTAATTATGGGAATGAAAATGACACTAGTCTGCCTTTGCAAACTAATGGTGACCAGACTGGCTTTGGAAACTGCAAAGGAAATATAACTAGTGATTTTGTGTATATGGGTTGCTCCTATAATAATAATACTTATTCTCATATTTGTATCTGTATATATGTAAAGCCCATAATTTTTCTCTCATATCTTATAATTTGTGCTTGTTATTAGAGATATAGTTTACTTAGAAGTAGTATTAGTCTTATAGTAGTATATATAGTTGTAACCACCCCATTAGTGGGATAACTTCCTCATTTGTAATATCACATTTTACCATCAATAGAACAATTTCATAAGCTTTTCTATCCTTCATTCATGGATGCCATGTTTCCTAACACTCGTGTATGCATTCTAATGGTCGTCATTGTTGTGCAAAGGCAACATGTGGAGTTACAGTGACCGATGATAAATTTCTTTACTATTAACAGAAATTCATGTGAGACTTATATTCCAAATGGTAGAACTTATATAAATTTCAATCGTTAGTGTTAAAAAGAGAGTGTAAAGCCACACTTATTTGTATTATTATAGTGAGTAACTTGAATGAACGATCTGCGCAAAACAACCCCAAAACATTCCTCCAGCAGGTCTCCTGCAAAATCCTACGCCTTGGCGCAAAATGGTAGAATGACAAAAAAAAAACATATTTTAAGGTACTTTTGAACAATTCTCCACCTTGCCTTTAAATTGATGATGATGTTACTTTAACTATCAACCACCTTTCTCCTTAACCTTTGTCTTGAACTACTCTTCAAGACAAAACCGATCAAGTTTAAGCCCCGCTTAAACATTCATCTAGACACTACCTCCATTGCATCTAACCATCCTTGGAAGTCCCTCAAGCTTCCAAGTCTGATCCTTAATCTTGCATCGAACCACACTAAGTTATCCCGTAGGCTTTTTCACCTCTAGCTCTACAACCCTCAAAATGCTACTCAAAACGTTATCTTTGATGCACAAGACAATGACACTTCTAGCCCTATGCAACATCGCGGTCTTGTCAGCTTGTGACATGGTAGCTGAAAAAGCAGCCTCACCCTTAGTGCCTCTGCACACCTTGGTTGAATTAAGACTGCTTGCATCTTCACCTTCCACAGCCCAAAATACAACTAAAAAAACGTGCATGACTCTTTCAAAGGAAAATGATTAATATATATAATAAATAATAATAAAACTTTAAAAATAAATATTAAACAATTAACAAATTCCAACAATTATTTCTCCCAATATATATAAAGCAAGCAAGGGTGGATCCAGATATTTGGTATATGTGTGGCTAAAATTTCAAAGAAACAATAATGCAAACTATATTAAAAATAAGAAATAACGTTGTTTCCTTAAAATAAAAAAAACACTATTTGATGCAATACAATTACGATGAAAATCGTCTCCTATCAATTTGTTGAAAATGAGCTAAAATAACATCATTACCAACAATGATACAAATTTGAAACACAAAAAGTTGAAATCAATATATGTAATCTTTACAAAGCAGTTTGACGAAATTTTTAGAGTGATCAAAACATAAAGATTACATGTTCATGATCATGATTAGAACATAGTTTTCTCAATTAATTATACAAAACATGATCATGAATTTGGGTTTTACATAACACCATTATATAGATTAACACAATAAATTTACACACTCATCCTCAAGTAACCAAACCAAACAAATATCATTGACATTCAATTCAATCACATCACAAAACAACAATGTCCAATTTTAGCTTATCATAATTCATAAACAATTCTAAAATCCTCAATACCAATCAACAATGTGTTATATATATAGTGACAAGGGAGAAATAATGACCATCAAATCCACATCAACGGTTGTTATTTAATTAAGCACTACAGATTTAGTCACACTGTATCCTTTAATCCCCATGTTCATCTCCAATTTAAAAGTCACGTGTTCCCTTCTCTGTCTCTTCATCTCTTTCCATGTTCTTTTAACGAAGCTTTTAAATTGTCAATTTAAAAGCAAACAATTTTTTGTCAATTTATATAACACCCAAGTTGTGTCTGAGCATTCTTTATGCTTTTATTTTTCAAACGAGAATTGTTGGATGCCAACAAAATTAAGCAAACAAAATTAACCAAAAGAACCCAGAAGAATAGAATTAGATTAAGCTTGTGAAAAAAAAATGAAAACGGATTTAACCTAAAAAAACCCAGAAGAATAGAACAAAATTAAAACCCAGAAGAACATAATGAGATTCAACTAGTCCTAGAGTTGAAGAAATAAGGGGGTTTTAATTAATCAAAAGTTTTACAATGATGTTGCAAGATAACTGTTATCATGTTTGCGGATTATCCCGGCTTGTTGGGAGAAATTGCAAGGAAGAACCAAGTAGCAGACACGCGTTATCATGTTTGAGATAGAGAACTAGAAAAGAAATTGAAACGAAATAAAAGAGGATCTGAAGAAGAGGCAAATCGAAAAAATAAAGAAAAGAAAGTGAAACGTGAATGTGAGGAGAACATGCCGCTAAGGGAGATGAACATGGGGATTAAAGGATACAGTGTGACTAAATCTGTAGTGCTTAATTAAATAGCAACCGATGATGTAGATCTGATGGTCATTATTTCACCCTCTCATCTCTCATTTTAAAAGGTCCTCTTGGAATTTTATTATTTTGCAGGATGTGGCGGACGTTTTATATGCACTAGCAGGTTTGGATTTGAATAAATGAAATGATTCATAATAGTTATTGATAACTTGTATTTCAAGTTATCTCTTTTAGTTGGTTAGTTTGTCGAAATATCTTAGGAAATTTGGTGTAGTTTTGCATTGTGCACATAAGCGGTACAATGTGATGCAAAATCAGTCAGTTACTTAAGTTGAATAAACCCGAACTTTCAATAATCACTTTTCCACTTATTTCTCTCTTTTCCCAGTTTTCTCTCTTTCATTTGTTTTCATATTTCACTTGCTTTTCATCACATTACAAGCATTTACCCCAACATAGCATCCTGTTGTAGTCGATCGGTTTGCATAATTTATGGGACCGGTTCTGTATCAAAGGGTGGTCTTAATATTCCAAATGGTCCCTCTATGTGCCAGGTAATCAAAGGTCCTAATCTGATTAAATTTTGCATTTTTTCTTATAATATACAGTATAGTATATTAAAAGCTCTTTTTCCTCATAATCTGTGTGCATGGAGAATTTCAGAAACTTTCTTTATCTGGATCATGTCATTAGTGACGATGGTTGCATTGTCGTGAAAATGCAATGTGCTCCCATAGCGGCCGGCCCTGTTGATGTAAGCAAATCATATTTAATTTATGGAATGAGTAGAACCGACATGTGAGACTTTATATTCAAAATGGTTGAACCAACATAAACTTTAAGGAAAATTCTATGGTGAAGTCATGAAAATGACTTTTCTGATGAAGTTAACACTATAACATCAAAAGTGTAGTGAGTAACACCCCACTGTTTGTACAGTGACATCAAAAGTTCAGTCCCCATAGTATCATCAATTCATCAGATTAACAAGACTACACTTAATCTAATTTTATCATACCTTGTTTTAAGTGTAATACCTCACAAAGTGTAAAACTTAAGACTATCACATAATATCATCAAATCTGTTTGCATGTTAAAGATGCCAACGATAAAATAGTACATGTAAGTCTAAGATGTTGCAAGCATTACTAGATGAATTACTATTGATCATTAATCAGTAATCAACAATTTAAAAATGAATCAAACATTAAAATCAAAATTAACTTTTTCAAAAAAGTCAGTTTTCTGACTACACTGTAGAAGCTCCCAAACTTTAATTAGTAATAAATAGTGTTAAAATGGAATGTCAGAGAAAGTGACAGTCATCTGTTTTAATAAAGTGAGGAACTGTGGATTAACAATTTTATCTCTTGGTTAATTGGGTTATTGCGGCCAGTTTCAAGCAAGGGGTAGCTAAAATCTTCTACTGCTGCTCAAGATGGGTAATTTAGATTCCAAAAAGGTTATTATAGAAGAAGCTTCTAAAATGTCGGTAGAAGGACAAACAAGTCGCATTTTGCCAAAAACCCCACTAGCTGCAAATGGGAACATGAATCCAGGAAATTATATTCCAAAAGCTGTAATTGTTTCCTTTTGTTTTAGTTGATTTTTAGGAAATTAATTCCCATGCCATGCTACACTTTTATGTCATCTATTAATTCGTTGTAGAAGAAATGATGATATATTTCAGGTTTCTCTTGTTGAGTAAAGTCGATTAAACATGATATTTCAGTTTTGAATACTTTTGAGACTTTAGCAGTGGATCTAAAACTTGTATCATTGGGATATTGCCAATGAAAATCTCATGATTTTTCTTAAATATATTTATAAATTCTGTAAAAATATTCAGTGAATATATTTCTGATAGTATTCTTTAAGAAATATTATAATTTAAATATAACTTGTGTAACGTCCACACTAAATGTATCTAGAAAGTTTAGTATGTGCATTATCTTTAGTACTAGATATATTAAAATTTACAACATAAAGACTTCGAATGAATATATATACAACAATTCACGTTCGTACATCTAGTAATACAACATCATCTATCCAAAATATAGTAATACACTCTTGAATCCATAAGAACATCCTGCAGCGGATACGAATGAGCACTTGCTGATTATCCATCCAGCCACATGTCTGCTACACCTTGCTATACTAACCTGCTGATCTGAAACAAAATAGGATTGGGATGAGAGATAATGTCTCAGTGGGTTCTACCTAATCGTAGGCTATAGGTAACCTCGGGGAAAACCTAGGGTCGCCGCGTGTCTACAATACAACAGAACAGTTGATTATACGTGTGTGAAACATGCTTACCTAGACGATCGTGCATACTAGTATCGTCATAAGGCTCTTCGTATCTTAACTTACAAGTCTTGTCATATATCTTACATGCCATGGCCGTCAAGGGAACCTAAGACCGCTACGTCGAGATACGATAAACGCATCAAGACCTAAACATAAACCATTCATAACATGATACTGAACTGGACGATCGGGGAGGTACTAAGATCGTCGACAATATATTTTCATAAACTTTTCCTTGTACATAAGTTTACACATATCTCCTAACATATCATACTCGTATCATATCATAGTTCATAGCTTTCAATTATGTTAGAGAGTTAGCGTGTAACAAACAACATTATCTTGGTTCGTTTTACGGATTAATCCCGAGTGTAACATTATCTGATGCTAACACCGGTACTCCTCTTAATGTCGTGCGGGCCTACCTTGCGGAGCATGTCCCGTCCACCTGACGTGAACCTCTTGCATTCCCCTGGCGTGGATAACAAGAGACACAACATGTTCATATTACTTAGTCTTATACATACATGAGGGCTTGTAACTTATACTTACTTCAGTGATTACCACGGGTCCGTAGCCTACCCCTATAGTGGTAAATCATCATGTGCATGTTCTTAATCTTACATAACTTATACCTAATGAACTTAGGTTACATACTAGCTTGGTTGTTCTCGACTATCTAAGTCGAGGCTCTACATATCCCCTAATACCTAGAGATTATACGCTACCTGAGAGTATTACATGTCATCTTACTCTCGTGTTTCTTGCTCCACCAAATCAAACTTAATACTTGTTCCTTAATTCTCTTATAAAATGGCTTGAAAAATTAACAAGAGAATATTGTTTGGAGGGATTTGCATTTATAAGAAACCATTGAAAAACTAAACATAAAACGGCCACTGATTACTCGAAACAAGTCAACTGCTCATTTCTGTGATGTCCATCTCGCCCTAGCGAGATACTGCTCGCCCTGGCGAGCTGCCAGCTCGAAAACGTGCTTTCTGTTTCAAACTTCCCGCCCTGGCGAGATTTGGCGTGCCGGGCGAGCTGTGACAGTACAGAACGTGAAAACAACAGTTTTGTCCAAAAACCTCCAAATCAAACAACCCAATGCATATTTCAAGCCTAGAAATCATAGAAATACTGAAAACACTTAAGATTACAAGTATTTACTAGTTTAGTTGGCATGACATACAAAGGGGCAAAATCATAACCTAGAATTTCATACTTTTCATACATAACTAATCACACAAAACCAAAGGTAGGTAATCTATCTAAGAACTCACATGACATGTTTTGATTCCATCACAAGCTTAAGCTTCATCTATCCACAAACCAAAACCCTAGCCTTGAATTTCTTGTTGTGAGGAAGAGGAGTGAAAAACATGCTTAATCCAAGCTTCTTCTTGCTTTTAAATCATGAAGAGATCACAACATGAGCTTAATCCATGAGTGAAGGAAACTTTGGAAGGATTGGAGAGGAAATGAGGAGAGGGAAGGCGTGTGGTAGAGAGAAGGGAGAGCAAATTCTGATTTTTGCTTTCTAGAGAGAGAAACAACATGCATTTTGAAGGAAAAAGGCCCTTGTGGCCTTAAATGGCCCTTGTGGCGAGATTACATAAATACCCTTCGTCTTAACGTGTACTTAAACTGATACTGATACAGATACCTGAATCCATATGTTCAATTGGCACTGCACGACAATACTCTCCGTCATAAATAATTTCGTAAACATATATCCTCTAACACATTCGTCTGATGAGACTTGATAAACTGACGAGTGGGATGTTGCAACTTGATTGTTTGTTACTTGCAGAGATTGCATAGAATAGAAGTAGTAAACTAGTTAGGGACTCATGGCCACACACAAGATACACTGGATTGTGTATTGGCCATTTACATTGCATATTTGGCAATTAGTCTCAGGGGACTCTCATGTTCTAAAGCATGAAATTTGGACTAATATTGACATAGCATCAATCACGATTAAAATCAATAAACATTCCTTAACATTAAATTTTGGTGTATACCAGCTGTCCATTAGGGACTGACATATACATGTGTGATTAAAATAAACACATATTCTAGAACATGAAACAAAATGCTTTTGGAGGTGCACATATCAATATTTGTGTTCTGTGGTGAATGATGAAGTCAATTACTGAAACATTAATTGAATTCATAGATAGATAAACATGAAATATGAAGTGACATGTAATAAATAATATAATGATATGTGATTTAGGTTTACTGGATTTGTGTCACATACTATTATGGTTGCTGCAATAATGGAGTAGTTTGATAAATCTGGCCTCTAACTCATCTTAGTTGGGAAACTTATGTAAATTTTACTAGCGTTGTGAAATAGTAGATATACTTGTATATGGTAGCAGTGTTTTGACAAACCACAATTGTTCCACGATAAACTATTTAGTGCAAAATGTTGTCAAATAGCAGCTATAGTGGCGCTAGAGCACTATTGCATAGTTGACAACAGCGAATTTTACTTTTTTGTTTGATAAGAACAAGGGTTAATTATGTTTAAGGTCTCTACAAGTAAGCGAGCTTCCAATATTCATTCCTATTTAAATTTTATTAAATTTTTCATCCCCAACGTTTTTTTCCGTTTGTAAGTTTGGTCCTTGCCGTCAAACTGTGTTGACTAGGCTAACAGAATGTAGACCCAGACATGCCACATGGACATTTCAAGTGACATGGTTGCCATGTGGTAAATGACTTCATATGTTTTTGGTCCCTATAAAATTGGGACATTTTAAGTTTAGTCCTTACTTAATTTTAATAGTGTTTTTAGTCCATATAAAAAAATTATGCACTCAGTTTTAGTGCCTACCAAATCTAAATTTGTTTAGTTATGCTTAAACTTTTAAGATTTTGAACAATTTTTTGCATAAGTGTTAAGAACATCACGGAAAGTTCATCTGCAAAAAATTATCTCAATATTTTATTTCTGCGTCCAGATTTTTGTTACATTTATTTTGAACTTTTGTCTTTTAAAAAAATTCATATTTAATTTATTTAATGTTAAAAAATTCCAAATTTTAGTAAACGAGTCTTTTGTAATGTTCTAAACTTGTATAAAAAAATCATTGAAAAATTTAAGAGTTTTTAGAAGAGCGTCGTCGGCGTGAACGAGGTGGTGAAAAATCCAAACTCTCTCCACCTACTCTTTTCACCACCCCGTTCACGCCGGCGACGTTCTTTTAGCATTCGCATGCAAATTCATCTAAGACATCAATTTCAACAACTTAATCACACGTCAACTTCAACACACAAAAACTCAACAATCTTCACCATTGAAAAATCTAGCAACAACCTTTTTGAGAGAGAAGCGGAACCATTCAATTTTTAAGGTTCAGATCGGGAAACAAAGAGTGGGAGCGAAGAAAATTGAAGAGAGCGAAGTAGTAACAAAGAGAAACAGTAACACATATTTGGTTTTTTTTCCGTCAAATTCAGGGAATGAACGAAAATATTTGTAGGGTGAAATATTTTATGGATCTAGAAGAATAAAAAAGAATGAAGGAGAGTGATAGACTTTGACAAAAATTATGGGAAAATTTGTAACTATCCGTAAACTCTTAAATTTTTCAATAATTTTTTTGATACGAGTTTAGAACATTACAAAAGACTCGTTTACTAAAATTTAGAATATTTTAATATGAAATAAATTAAATATGAATTTTTTTAAAAGACAAAAGTTCAAAATAAAAGTAACAAAAATCTGGACGCAGAAATAAAATTTTGAGATAATTTTTTGTAGATGAACTTTTCGTAATGTTCTTAACACTTGTGCAAAAAATTGTTCAAAATCTTAAAAGTTTGAGTATAATTAAACAAATTTAGATTTAGTAGGGACCAAAACTGAGTGCATAATTTTTTTTTTATGAACTAAAAACACTATTATAATTAAGTAAGGACTAAACTTAAAAGGTCCCAATTTTATAGGGACCAAAAACATATGATGACATTTACCACATGGCAGCCATGTCACTTGAAATGTCCATGTGGCATGTCTGGGTCAGCATTCTGTTAACCTAGTCAGCACAGTTTGACGGCAAGGACCAAACTTACAGACGGAAAAAAACGTTGGGGATGAAAAATTTAATAAAATTTAAATAGGGACCAATGTTGGAAGCTCGCTTATTTGTAGGGATCTTAAACATAATTAACCCTAAGAAAAATGACAGTTGACAAGTACCTAAGAAAATAAGATTTTATGCTGTTTAAACAGTTTAATGTTTGACCTGCAAAGCAAGGGTCTCTTACCATTTTTGGAAATTTAATAATGCTACGAAAAAGGATTTCAATAATCATGGCTCTAAAGGCATTTGTGCTCTATGAAACACGGATACGGATACGGACACGACACGGACACTAACACGCCAATACCGTTAATAATTTAAGAAAATCATATAATTCAGTGTAATTATATGTGTCGGTGTCGGACACGACACCGGAACACAGCTTATTTGAAGAGTGTCCGTGCTTCATAGGCTCTGATTTGTTTAATAATTGGAATAGTAATTTCTTTTCTTAGTCATTCAAAGGTTTTAGGTTTTTTGGTGCGGATGGTATTGTAGTGGTCAGTTGGAACATAAAGAATTTTTTAAGCCAAAAAAAAAAAAAGTACTGTTAACATAATCATTCTAATTTTCAAATCGTTAACAGTTATTGATCAATTGGAATTTTTCAGTTATGATAGTTAGAAGCAGTTAGTTACATAAAATGGAGAAAGATCTCAAGAACAAGGCACATTTATGTTTATGTTTACATAACCAGTTAGTTACATAAATTGGGCCCAACCACGATTGCATTTAGTTTGGTAACAGCCTTAGTCCCCTCCGACACAGCATGCTTAGCCAATTCTCCCAGTAACATCAACCTAATAGCCATCTGAATCTCCCTTGAAGTAATTGTCGGCTTAAACTATTGGCGAGTATAAAACATGGTATATATTATTTAAGGAATTAGATTCATTATTTTAATGTATACAATTGTAAATGATTTTCTTTTATGCATCCCATATATATGCACATATAACGTATCTTATATTTTAATCATCACAATGTTCAGATGCAACACATTACTATTATCGATTTGTTTGCACAATACCAAGAGCAATATGAATATCTTTCAAGCATGAACTACAACCTAGAGGTGCAGCGCCCCAAGCTCACACCCAATGATCGGTTAAATTTTCGCATTCAGTTGATTCTAACTCAATTACGTGCATTAACACTTTACTCCACACTTATCAAGAAGTCAGCTGCAAAAGGTTCTTCCATGAGGCTCAACATTGGATTCAGTCTGTCTTGTTCCACCGTTACTTTACGTCTAAATGACTTGAGCAACTAGCATAGAGGCTCATACCCCAAGTTCATGAACTGTTTGATTTTGATGAGAAATTATTCGGTTCTGATATTGCCAATGGAGTTGGACATTCCGATGCTCACCAATTCACTTTGCGTCTTACAACTGTCGTGGAGATATAATTAGACATATTTAGATTTTTTTTTTGAGGGAAACATATTTAGATATATAGTAGGCTTTATTTTGCAAATTAAAAACTATTGTTTTCCTTGTCTTGGTCATACGCATATGTTGTATTAATATCAAATATTTTGAAATCTTTGATATTTGTAAGAAAAACCATAATATATATTTATAGGGTTTCTTAAGATATATGTCAATTGTGTGTCTGGTAATATATTTGTATCTAGTTAGTCTTAGGAAACTCATTCATGAAAACATTAAATCATGAAATTATGATGTTGGCATATTTTCTTAGAAAACATAGTAGTGGAAGTAGAGCCTGAAAATGTGGTTCAGATAATTTGCAAATCTTATAGCCATATAATAAGTGTTGCATTGTGCGAAGAGATTTGGCACCATATATAGTAGTAATCCATACCATTGCCAAGGAATTTATGGGTGGATATTTTGGAAGAGGGGAAGACTTGTTTATATCAATCTAGGACAAAATATGGCATGTGATCCTTTTGTCAATTAAATCTGATAAAGTTTTGCATCATATCTTATCTTATAAAAATAATAATAATGATTCTCATATCTGTATCTATATATATGTAAAGCCTATAATTTTTCTCTCATACCTTATAATTTGTGCTCGTGTATGCATGCAGGGAAAATTTCAGATAAGAGTGATGCTATTTATCTAAAAAACTTTTATCCTGAGAGGACCACAAAAATGTTTTAGCCAATCAAAAGCCTTCTTGTCCAGAAATCATGGAGGGTGATGGGTGTAATATAGGAAATGTATTTAGCAGCTATACAGTCATGAAATTCTCGCTATCCCATTCCTCGCTATACATATCATTTCCCTTCATATAATTACTTTAGCTGTATATAATATGTCTCGTCATTGTTGTGCAAAGGCAACATGTGGAGTTACAGTGACCGATGACAAATTTATTTACTTTAATTTCTTTACTATTAACCGAAATTCTTGTGAGACTTATATTCCAAATGGGAGAGCTTATATAAATTTCAATTGTTAGTGTTAAAAAGAGAGTGTAAAGTCGCACTTATTTGTTTTATTAAAGTGATCGTAACTTGAATAAACAATCCTGCGCAAAACAACAACCCCAAAACATTCCTCCAGCAGGTCTCCTGCAAAATCCTGCACCTGGAAGCAAAATGGCAGAATGACAAAAAAACATATATATTTTAGGGTTAAATATGTTTTTGACCCCTATAAATATATCAACTTTTTGTTTTAGTCCCTCTAAAATTTTCCTTCAACTTTTAGTCCTTATAAAATTTTCAATCACTACTTTGGTCGCTATTTTTATGTTAATTTTTGTATTTTTTTTTAATGAAATTGTGCAGAAATATGTAGGACATTGTAAAAAAAATTAGGACTTTTTACAAAACATAAATTAAAAAGGAATTTTTAACCGTAAAAAATATAAAAATTCTTATTAAATTCATGTTTTGTTAAATAATTCTAATTTTTTCTGGGAGAGATTTTCGTAATATTATGAATTTCTCTTCATAATTTTATCCAAAAATATGTATTTTACATATGAGTTTACTTTTAAGGAGGGACCAAAAGTAAAGATGGAAACTTTTTGAGGGATTAAAAGTTAAAGAATTTTTTTAGAGGGACTAAGACAAAAATTTAACATATTTATAAAGACCAAAAACATATTTAACCCTATATTTTAAGATACTATTCAACAATTATTCACCTTGCCTTCAAATCGATGATGCTGTCACTTTAACTATCAACCACCTTTCGTCTTTAACCTTTGTCTTGAACTACTCTTCAAGACAAAACCGATCAAGTTTGATCCCCGGTTAAACATTCATCTAAACACTGACCTCCATTCCATCCAACCATCCTTGATAGTCCCTCAAGCTTCAGAGTCTGATCCATATCCTTGCATCAAACTACACTATGTAATCCCATAGGCTTTTTCACCTCTAGCTCTAAAACCCTCAGAATGCCACTCAAAAGTTTATCTATTATGCACAAGAAAATGACACTCCTAGCCTTGTGCACCATCTTGGTCTTGTCATCTTGTGACATGGTAGCTGAAAAGTAGCCTCACCCTTAGTGCCTCTGCACACCTTTGTTGAATTAAGATTACCTGCATCTTCACCTACCACAGTCCAAAATCATTATTTTCGTTGAATTTCTCGATATCCCCTTGGCACTATGGTGCTCCCTAAATGATTTGTTCTGATTGGCCCATAGTGGACACCAATTGTAGTGAATTCGAACAAAACTCACACCAATACTTTGATGCATGGAGCAAAATTAGTAGCAACCAAAACCAAAGTCATCAAACAAGCACAAACAATAAAACATGTTAAATGAGAAGAACGACAAAAAAATGACGATATTTGTTGATCTTGTTCGGTTCAAATTTGACATACGTCTGAAGTAGAGAGATCTCTCAAATTCACCATCAGTGAGTTTTTTACAAAGGAATACAAAAAGTTACAAGAAATTAACTTTCAACTAACTCTCTAAAAGAAAACCATAATTTCTACATTTTTCCCAAATATTTTCTCGTTGCCAAGAGACTCGATGGTGGACCCCTCACCTAACAAGTCCGCTTTTGTGAGGTGATTATTGCCCCCAATATATACAAAGTAAGCAAGGGCGGATCCAGCCATTTGGTATACGTGTGGCTAAAATTTCAAAGAAACAATAATGCAAACTATATTAAAATTAAGAAATAACATTCTTTGATGCAATACAATTACGATGAAAATCGTCTTCTATCAATTTGTTGAAAATGAGTTAAAATAACATAATTGCCAATAATGATGCAAATTTTAAACACTAAAAGTTGAAATCAATATATATATATATATATATATATATATATATAATATTTACAAAGTAGTTTGACAAAATTTTTAGAGTGATCAAAACATAAAGATTACTTGTTCATGATCATGATTAGAACATAGTTTTCTCAATTAATTATACATAACATGATCATGAACTTGCATTTTACATAACACCGTTATATAGAACAACACCAATAAATTTACACACTCATCCTTAAGTAACCAAACCAAACAAATATCATCGACATTCATTCACATCACAAAACAACAATGTCCAATTTTGGCTTATCATAATTCATAAACAATTCTAAATCCTCAATTCCAATCAACGATGTCTGTTTTATTTATTTGTGTGTATAAATTGAGGAATAGGATATGTGGCTTTAGCCACACATGGCCATAGCCTACATCCGTCCCTGAAAGCAAGTCATATATAATGACATTTCATTTCCCATAATCTTGGATTCGCTTTTAGATTTTTATATTGAGTATAACTCATCCTTATAAAACTGACTTGTAAGGTGAGGGATGCACCATATCAGAATTTATTGTTGAACTATTAGCAAATAAATATTAAATTTGTGGTTGACTCTAACACAATCCCATGAATCCAACTTGTGAGGTGAAGAACAAATCTTGGATAAGTTATTATACCATCTTAGATTTTTATATCAGGTATAACTTATCCTTAAAAAAACTGATTTATAAAAAAAACTGATTTATACTCTTTCTAGGCTCTATCTTTATTTAATTTAAGACTTGGGTTCCAATATGCCCTTCCACTATTATAATTATAATTATGAAAAAGAAAATATGGAGATCCTTCCCAAACCTTACTCACAATTGTTTGATCAACGTTTCTTTAAAAAATTCTCTTATTAAAGTTTAATATTAGGAATCCAATTTGGATTTTCTTAATGCGTCAAAATCTACGACTACTTTTTTTTTTTTAGAGATCTACGACTACATCATTGTTCCAAAGAAATTAATCAAAATTATTTTAAAAGTTGTATATTTATATAATCTATAGAAGAAGAAAGAACGTGAAAAGATGTGAATTAAGTTTTACTTTTATCAATCACTCTTTTCTTATTTTTTATCTATGTTCTCCTCTCTATTTCTTTTAAAAAAAAAAATCACATATATTAGATGATAGGTACAAGAGATACAAGTACCAAACGGTACAAAGCTGGACCAATTAAGAGACAACGGACAAATAATACCAATTACAAATACACCTGCTACCCAAAGGAAATACAAGATAACTAAAGAGAATAGGACTAGAGAGATACAAATTTAAATATTTAAATTAAGGAAAATCACAAATTAAGGAAAGTCGGTAATACCAATTAAAAACCTGCTACCCAAAAAACGCGACAAAAGAGAAACAAATTTAAAACTACAAATTAAGAAAAATCACAAATACACCTACTATCCAAAGAATAAGACTAAAGAGAAACATATTTAAAACTGAAAAATTAAGTAAAATCACAAATTAAGAAAATCAATAATAATAATTACAAATACAATTGCTACCTAGAGAAAAAAAATCCATCACTCGTCCATCTTAAGCGTTAACTTTTTATAATTAAAAAAATCCACGTGTTACAAGCCTAATAAAAAGCTCTGCATAGGTTTTTTTTTGTATCTCAACTTTCATAGGGTGTTTTGTCAAAAAAAATAACTTTCATAGGATTTTAAACTACTCAGGGGTGGACAAATGGGTTACACACGCCTGAACCCGATTGACAAGTGAGCAAAAAAGGAGCAGCGGATGGGTCAAACGGGTTGGGCGGTTTGGTGGGCCAAAGAAGCGGTTTAGGATGGGTTTGGGCGGTCGGTTCCGGGTTTTGAAATTACCACCATTGAAAACTGCAACTGACACGTATGTTAGGAATTAGGATAGCATGTGTCTTATAAATGTATGGGCCAACCTAGTTAGGCCCAAATACTTTCAACATTTTTCAACCCAACCCAACACAAACAACCTTTGATATAAATACTAAAGTTACCAACTCCTAAACCCTAGTTCCATTCTTCAAGCTGCGCTGTTTCTCCCTCCTCTCCAGCTCACTGTTTATTCATGGTTGTTTTGTGTGGAGATTCCCTTCTAATCACTTTTATTTGTTCAACAATACTCTAAAAGGCCAAACTAGCATAAAAGATTATTCCCTTCCCTTTGTAATTTTTGGAACATGATGAAATATTTGTATCTACACCGGATCTATCTTCATGCACATAAACTTGAATTTCTTCTATATAGATATGCATTGTATTGTAACTCGATATTTTTTCTTGTCTGACTTGAGATTTTATGGATCTGGGGTGTAACCCAAATGAAACCACTTGTCTAACCCGTAACCTGACGGAAGCGCCGCCCGCAAAAACTGTAGCTGAAAATGGATGGCAGCGGAGTGGTGCTTGCAGCCCATCAGTTTGGTTGGTTCCAGATTTTGAGCCCGAACCCCGTCTGAAACTGTCCTCTATCCAGGCATACCTCTACTTCAAAATTTCAACACAAAGTCAATATGGCTAAGTTTCCTCTTTTTTCTTCTTTATTTTAACTTCTTTATATTTTTTTGGTCGTGATTTTAAATTCTTTATATGATTCAATAGTTGTTGTTGTTGTTGTTAGATTAAATAGTTGATGATGTGCGTGATTGGATTCTATAGTTTTATGTGCAAGACTCTGGGGTGTATATAAATTCTGATGTGTATTATACTACTTGGAGTGAAAATTTGTCTTGGAAATATTTGCTTTTTATAAAATTTTGTTTGGGATGTCACCATTTGTGAGGTGAAGAATCAGTCTTAATCTCAATTTAAGTGGGTGTATTTTGTTGTTTAAATAGATTGCATTACTGAGTGTAAGATTAGTCGTGAGATTCAGCTTTAGTAGGAATCTGACATATGTTCAAAGTATTAATAAGCTATTATTCTGGGCTGATCTCGGTGAATCAAACGGTGTACATACTGAGAATAAGAAATTATTTTGTGCCTCGTTGAATTGTTGTATGATTGTTATTTTATTATTGCTCTTTGTAATTACGTTGTAATTTAGCTTGATTGTTTTGATTGCAGTTATATTGAAAATGTGTTGGGATGAAATGTGCAAACATGTTCAAAATATTGTTCCAAAAACATAAGAAGATCCAAAAACAAATGTCTAGGGAAAAATGCATAAAACCAAAAAGAAAAAAGTTAGTCATGTGATGAGTACAAAAAGACTAATTTAGTTGGCGACATTGTGAATTCTGAACCAAGGCAAAGTAAAATAGAGGGTATGAAGAATGTTTCAAATAATATGATGATAGGGAGTCTAACATTCTTGATAGAGAAAAAGAGAAGAGGATACAAACTAATGACGAGTTAGACTCATTATACTCTTGAAAAGATGAGGAGCTAGAATTTTCATTGCGAAATTCCCAACTCGTTCACTATGCACTACGATTTGGGAAAGACACCTCAAAACCTTTTCCAGAGGAACTAATTCAAGGTCCCAACTGAATATTGAGGAAGACATTGAAGAAAATTCATTGGAAGATTTTATCATCCTCCAAATAATATGCAAGTAAATACTCGTAACTTATAATTATCACTTTTTAAAATTATTTTTCTTAGTGCATGTTTGGTTTGGTTCAAGAATTGTCAAAATTACATTGATTTTATTTAAATTACCGTGAATTTGACAATTCTAGCATCAAACCGCACTAAGAAAATAATTTTAGAAAGTGAGTACTATAAGTTACGAGTATTTAGTTGGATATTGTTTAGTGGGATGTTAAAACCTTCCAATGAATTTTATTTAAATACTTCCTCAATATTGAGTTAGGGCCTTGAATTAGTTCCCTCTTGAAAAAGTTTTGAGGCACCATTCCCGAATTGTAGTGGATATTGAAAGAGTTGGGAATTTTGTAATGCAAATCCTAGCTCCTTGTCTTCCCAAGAGGATAAAGAGTCTAACTCCTCATTAGTTTGAATCCTTTTCTCTTTTCCTTTATCAAGAATGTTAGACTCGACATTATCATTATTATTCGAAACATTCTTCATACCCTCTATTTTACCTTGCCTTGGTTCAGAAATCATAATGCCGCGAACTAAATTAGTCTTTTTTTACTCATCGCATCACTACCTTTTCTAATTTGGGTTTTACACATTTTTCCGTTGACAATTGCTTTTGTACTTCTTTTGTTTTTGGAATTGTAATTTCAACATGTTTGCACATTTCATCCAACACATTTTCAATATAACTACAGTCAAATTGAAATTACACCGTAATCACAAAAAAAATGAATAAAATAACAACCATACAACCATTCAACGAGGCACCAAAGAATTTCCTATTCCAAATATGAACATTCTTTGATCCTACACCTACTTTGAATATACGATGACTAATCTTACACTTAGTGATGCATTCCATTTATCAATCCTACGTCGAAATTGAAATCAATAGAATACACCCACTTAAATTGACACCCAAGACTAATCCTTCACCTCACAAATGGTGACATCCCAAAAAGAGTTTTACAAAAAGTAAATATACAAAACAAAATTTTACACGAAAAAAGTATATCACATCAAAATTTATAGTCACCAAAGTTGTACACACAAATACTGTAGAGTCCACTCACACATCAACAACTATTTAATCTAATGACACACAACAACAATAGTTCGTTCACATGTCATTATGCATTTTTCTATCATCTATTAAATCTTTGTAACTTGAGATCAATATAATAAATGGCAATCTAGTGGTTAATTTATTACAATACTTTTTAAGATTTGCTTTAGATTTAGAATAAATTTTCTGAATTTATTTTCCAAAAATATTTCTATTGCATATCGAAATAGTAACTTCATTTTTTATGAGAAGGCAATCATTACTTATTTTAATTTTTTGTAAAAATACAAGAATTTTTCATAAAACATTAATGTAGTTTCCAAGGAGGTTATTATAACCTAGCAGAAGAATGTATGAAGTATATTTTCTCCAGTGATGAGACCCTATAACATTTGCATGATAAAGAGTCACATGGTATATTTTTAGTCCTTCTGTCCTGCAAATAATTAGAAATTTAGTTCAAGAGGATCTATTGCAAGAACAAGAAGAATCTACATTTTCTCAACCGAGCAACCAAAACTCAACACTCTCGCTCACCCTTGATGATTTCCAATGCAGTAGTGATAAGTAAAGATACTTATCACTACTGCATTGGAAATCATCAAGGGTGAGCGAGAGTGTTGAGTTTTGATTGCTCGGTTGAGAAAATGTAGATTCTTATCACTACTGCATTGGAAATCATCAAGGGTGAGCGAGAGTGTTGAGTTTTGGTTGCTCGGTTGAGAAAATGTAGATTCTTCTTGTTCTTGCAATAGATCCTCTTGATCTAATTCTTTGTAGAAGAGATGACGATATATTTTAGGATTCTAGCTCATTATTGTGATATTTCAATTTTCAGTTGTGATATTTTAGTGGATGTGAAACTTGTGACTTGAGATGTAATTTTTTCTTACAATATACTTCGTTGGAGGGGATATCAAGGTGTCGTTGGTGAGTATAATTATAATATCTCTATTGATATCAACATTGTTATTTATGAAAAGGCAATCATCATTTATTTTTCACAATGTTCAAGAATTTCCTAAATAAGGTTATTAACTTAGTATGAAATGTTTGCTTTAGTAATGAAATGTTACTCCTTTTTGCTACCTAAATTCCAAACTATAATATATGATCAATTAATATTTTCAAATATAATCATCAAAATTGAGAATGCTCTACATTTATTCCCCCTTTGCTTTATAAGAGGTACAATGTAATGAAAAATCAGTTGGTTACTCAAGTTGAATAAACACAAACTTTCAATTAGCACTTTTCCACTTATTTCTCTCTTTTCTCTTTACCCAGTTTTCTCTCTTTCACTTGTTTTCATAATTCACTTGATTTTCATCACGTTACAAGCATTTATCCCAACATAGATTCCCGTCATTGTCGATCTGTTTGCGTAATTTCTGGGACCGGTTCTGTTTCAAAAGCTGTTCTTGATATTCCAAATGGTCCTTCCTCGCGCCAGGTAATCAAAGGTCCAAATCTGATTAAATATTTCATCTTATCTTGTAATATCCTGTATAGTATATTTAAAGCTCTTTTTCCTCATAATATGTGTGTATTTATTTGTTTATTTCAACTTCCTATATGCAGGGAGAGTTTCAGATACTTTCTTTATCTGGATCATGTCTCGTTGGTGACGATGGTCATCATCATCACAAAAATGCAATGTGTTCCCTTATATTGACTGATGACAAGGGAAAGGCTTCTGGAAGTGCCCCTGTGATTTCCCTCATAGCGGCCGGCCCTGTTGGAGTAAACAAATCTTATTTAATTTATGGAATGAGTAGTGATATTAACAGTCTTTACCATTGACTGTAATTCATGTGTGGCTTTATGCTCAAAATGTTAGAAAGTTACATAAATTTCCTTCAGATTATTGCGGCCACTTTCAAGAACCTCACAAGCTGCTGATGGGAACATGAATCCAACAACAAGAGTAGAAAATGATCATGAAATACACTTGAATGATCAGAGCAACTAGTGCCTAATTTAATTGTTGATTGAAAAGTTCTTGATTAGTTTTGTTGTACATCAATTCAGGAAATGATGATATTCCAAAAGCTGTAATTGTTTCCTTTAGTTTTAGTTGTTTTTAGGAATTTAATTGCCATGCTGCACTTTTATGTCATCTATTAATTCCTTGTAGAAGAAATGATGATATAATACAGGTTTCTCTTGTTGAGTAAAGTGGATTAAAGATGATATTTCAGTTATGAATAATTGAGACTTTAGCGGTGGATATGAAACTTATAACATTGGGATTTGCCAATGAAAATCACATGGTTTTTCTTAAAAATATTTATAAATTCTGTAAAAATATACTGTTAATATATTTCTGATAGTATTTTTAAAGAAATGTTATAATTTTAATATAACTTGATTATTTGTTACTTGCAGAGATTGCATGGAATAGAAGTAGTAAACTTGTGCCTCCCTAGTTAGGGGATCATGGCCACACACAAGACACACTGGATTGTGTAGGCCACTTACATTCTATATTTGGTAATTAGTTTTAAGGGTCTCTCATGCTCTAAAGCATGAAATTTGGACTAATATTGACATGCCATGCAATTCTGTTGTTAGTATAGAAGTGGAAATTGAGCTTAAAAATGTGGTTCAGGTGACTTACAATTGCAAACCTTGCTCTAGTAATGTGACCCTATATATCAGTAAACTAATAGAATTATTCGATTTCATTGTAGCCAAACAAATCATCAATCACGAGTAAAACCATTTAAACCAATGCAGTGGTTCCCAAAATGTGAAACTGCAAATAGAAAATATATTAGTAGTTCAGTAAAAGACTAAATGCTACTTAAATAGTTTTATTCAACCACTTATACAAGTTTTTTTGTTCATATCAGCTTCACCTCATATTTATACAGAAGAAAGCAACAGAGCTAGAGCCGAAATCTTAAATTGCAATGTTGTTCAAGTTGAGAAACACTAGAAAAAATTGATCTTGACTATTGCTCATTCTTATTGCTACTACTAAAATATAAAAAATAATCCTAATCATTAATTCACACACAAATTCACTGAAACTGAATGTAACTAAAAGTTTAGAGAGGTTGGTGTCGACTCTGTAGAGCATCCAAATCCATGCAATTTTATTGTTAGTTATATACCTTAGGATCTGTTTGGGAAAAATTCATTATCAATTTGTGTGTGAAAATTCTTATATGACTTCTTTACCTCATAGCTACATGCAGGAAAATTCTTATATGACTTCTTTACCTAATTATATCTCGGTGGTCATCCTTGTCGCAAAAATGCAAGATGCTCCATATCCTTTCATGATCAGTATGGAAACAATTTTGAAAGTGTCGACATGCGTCACCTCATAGCTGCCGGCCCTGTTGAAGTAAGGAAATCATATTAACAATCTTTACTATTGACTGAAATTCATGTCATACTTATATTCAAAATGGTAGAACTTAGATGAATTTCCATTGAATGATAAATAGTGTGTTAGAGAAAGTCGCACACAATTCAAAAAAAAAATATTTGGAAAGAATGCAATTCGATTTATTAAAAGTGAGTATATTGAATAAACAATATTTATCTATTGATTAATCAGATTATTGTGGACACTTCCAAGGAACTGAAGAAAGAAAAGAAATCAGTTGGAGGAATTAATGCTACTGCTGCTCCTGCTCCAAATGGTAATTCAGGTTCTGGAAATCAGTTAGTAGAAAGACAAACGAAGAAATCAGTTGGAGTATCTACTGTTGCCGCTGCTCCTGCTCCAAATGTTAAGTCAGATTTACAAAAGGATGTCAAAGAATTAGACGCTTCTGGAAAGTTGGTTGAAAGACAAACGAGTCGTCTTTCTCCAACAACTCTGCCCAGTGGCGTATCCAGAACCTGAATCAGGGGGGTGCAAAATTTTTAACTTCATTAATGAATGATATTACAAATTTTAGTATACTGCTAATTTACACCCACCTAAAAATATCAAGGTGTAAATTAGCAAGTTATACCCATTTAATGTAACCTTGTGATCAGTTAATGTGATCGAAAATACATTATTTGTTATATTCATTAATTGACATAAAAATACGTAACTAAATCCATGTGTAAAATAACGTTAGAGTTAGTGCATAGAAATTAAACTCTTTTTCTTATTAATTTATAATTTAAACTACTAAATTTACATAAATTTTTGCTACTTTTATCCAATAAAAAATTGAAAATTCAAGTGTTTATCACTAAAAATTGAAAAGAGTAATATCATTTGCATTTTTTTTACCAAAGTAATATCATTTACATTATATACAATTAATCATATCATAAGAAAAAGAATAAAAAGTAGAACTAGAGAATATAGTAAAAAGATTCCTCTAAAAAAAGAATAAAAAGATTTTTTTTTTGAATACTATATATTATATAATTTATTTGTGAAGTTGTAACAAATGTGTTTGACTAGTGTAATGGATGCTTAATTGTAGTAGGAGCCCCATCTTTATGTGTTTTTGGCTTTTAAGTGAAAATAAAAATCATCCAAATAATAAAATAACCAACAAAGTTTAAAAGTCACACTAGTATGCCAATCAATATCAGAGCATATGCGCACCAGTCAGGCCTAGTTTTTGGTGAGGTGCAAAGCAAAAGTACCAGGGTGTGCAAATAGCCATAACAGTAGTATAATTGGTGTAAAATTTGGAAATCCAGGGTGTGCAAGTGCACACCCTCAAGACCAGCTAGCTCCGCCCCTGACTCCGCCAGTGGCAGATGGACGCATAATTCCCACAAATAATGAGGACTTGAAGTCTCCTTCTGTAGAGGAAACTTGAAATTAAGTGTCTAATTTTGTAGAAAACCAAAAATTTCTTGATTAGTTTTGGAGTATATGTTGTATATAGAATCATGAAATGATATTCCAAAAAACCGTAATTGTTTCCTTTTCTTTTCAGTTGCTTATTGGAAGGGTGATTAGGAATTTAATGCATTCCAAAACATAGTTCCTTGTAGAAGAAATGATGATATATAGGATTTCTATGGTATTTTTTAAGATATATTATAATATCACTTGTTCTGAATTTATTTAAAAAATATTATTACTTGCAGAGTCTCATAGAATAGAAGTAGTCAATTTATAGAATAGAAGAGGATACACTTTACTGCATTTGGTAATATATTTTTTTACCTAGTTAGTCTCAGGGGAATCTCATTCTTGAAAATATTTAAGTGTTAACTCAGTTTCAAGTGTGGCCAATAGTAATTCTTGAAGAGATTTGGCAAAATAATAGTAATTCATGGATTAAAAAGAGCGGAAGACTTGTTTATGTCAATGGAGAAAAGAGACTTTTGGAGTGAACAATTGTCTTGCATTTTATCTTATCTCCATCACGATGACTCACTAAAGTTTCTCATCTTCTTAGTAGTAAATTAAAATAAACACATATTCTTGAGAATGATGAAGTCAATTACTGAAGCATTAATTGAATTCCTTGGTTAGTTTCATGAGAGTGATATTAACAATTTTTGCTTTAATTTCTTTACTAGTTACTGAAATTCATGCGAGACTTAAATTCCGAATGGTAGAACTTATATAAATTACAATTAGTAGTGAGTAAAATGAATTAACGATCTTTATCTTCTGGTTAATCAGATTGTTGCATCCAGTTTTGTGACAGACCTTGCTAAGGAATCAACTGCAAGAATTTTGGCTGCTGCTGCTGCTCGAAATAGTAATTCTGATTCACAGAAGGTTCTTGAAGAGTTAGAAGCTCCTAGAATGTTAGAAGGACAGTCGAGTCGCCTTTCACCAACAACTGGACTTTTGCCACCAACTCCACCGGCTGCAGGTGGAAACATAAATCCCAAAACAACAACAACAACTAGTAATGCGAATGATCAGGACATGAAGTCTCCTTCTGTAGAGGACACTTGAAATTAAGTGTCTAATTTTCAATAAAACCGAAAAGTTCTTGATATCTTTTCGGTATAGGTTGTAGATCATTAACTCGGGAAAAGATATCAAGAACTTTTCGGTTTTATTGAAAATTAGACACTTAATTTAGACACTTAAATTCCAAAAGACATATTTGTTTGCTTTTCTTTTAAGTTGTTTTTTTAGGAAGGATGATTAGGAATTTAATGCATCTTGTAACATTATAACATTGAGATATTTGTCGATGAAAATCTTGTGGCTTTCCTTGTATATATGTTCAGTGAATAGATTTCTTATGATATATACTTAAGATAGATCTCTTTCTTGAAGGCATGAATTGATATAACATAAATTTTTAAAAACTAACCTATTTCATTCCATTCTATTCCAATCAATTTCATCACATATCACTCGAGACGATAGTTTGGAAAATCTAGGCCATAGAGTGTTTTGAAGCACTGAGTTTTAGTCTGGTGTCTGTTAACTTGAACAACTTAGTTTGGAAAAATATTGTCACACTCTAAGACTGACAAACATTTTTAAGTTAACATTAATTTTTAGTAGATATCTTCGATATAAATTCGTATGATTAGAATTATTTGGTAAAGACCTTTCTTTCACAAATTCTTATTGAAATCGTTGACGTGGTTTTTCTTCAACACATTGTAATTAATTCCGGTGAGAGCTAAGAGGATCAATAACTTACTGAACCAACAATTCTTGTATAGCAATATACTAAATTAATAATAATGGTGTGAAGCTGGGAAAGCACTCTTCAATCTTCATGATCAATTAATTCATAATTTCTAAATATATAAATACAAAAAAAATGAACCAACGTATATAGATCAACCTACATATGCAATTAATTAATGTTTAGTGGTGCTAATTTGTGTTACTACTATATGACAACCATTGATAACCACAATGCTTCTTATTGCACAAATCAATGACTTCAATGGTTGAAACTTAAAAAATCTAAAACAAACACTACAAAAATAAAAAAGTGATTTTTTTAGATAAAAAAAAAAAAAGATTATTTAATTTGTCAAAAAAATCCAAAACAAACGTGTCCTTATCATGCTTTTGATTCCACCAACACCATTCAAATAATCTATGTTCTTATTAATTGGATTACTGAATGCTGCACCACTCTTGTACCCATCCCCATGAACTCTCATATGCATCCTCAAATTTGCATCTCTTTTTAACCCATTGCCACAAATTTGACAATAATGTGTGTACTTGGCTAATAAATCCAATTCAACTATCTCATTGTCACACTCTGGGCCGACCCAAGTATAAGACAACCCAAATTTTAAGCATGTATCATCGTGATCAGAATTATTCTTCGTTGAAATAGCTTCATTAACCCTTTTATACTATTATTGGTTTCACTAATCTCACGATCACCCCTATGATCATCAATATCACCCTTGAGCCTATAATTAATGTTACTATTATAGCTTTCACCAAACCATTCCAATGGTTCTGAGCCATTATTAGAAAATATGTTTTGACCTCTAAGATCAATGCCTGTGTCATTGTTGCCAAAATTTGATTGAATATTAGATTGCTGCTTTTGAATTTCTTCATTTGTGTGTTTAATAGAAGTAGTACCTTGAGGGAAACTAAGAGCCATCTGTTGGCAAATGAACGCCGTTGATGTGGAAGTTACTTGATTGAGCTTGTCTTTGAGAGTATAGAGACTGAAGAGGAGATAATTGGAGGGTAAAGTTGAACTACAAATTCCTTCCATCGAATTTGGCAGTGGCATCAAATCTTTCGTGACCATAGGAAACATTTGTAGCTATAGCAAAGCGAATTGCCAACAACTAATGCAGTAAATGATCAGGACATGAAGTCTCCTTCTGTAGAGAACGCCTGAAATTAAGTGCCTAATTTTCTCTAAAACCGAAAAGTTCTTGATTAATTTTGATGTATAGGTTGCATATAGACTCATGAAAAAATATTTCAAAAACCATAATTGTTTCGTTTTCTTTTCAGTTGTTTTTTGGGAAGGATGCTTAGAAATTTAATGCATTTTCTTGTCATCGCTAAGTTCCTTGTATAAGAGATGATCATGTATTTTCAGGTTTCTCATGTTGAGGAAAGTGGATTGCAGATGATATTTCAGTTCTAAATACTTCTGATATTGAAGTGGGTGTGAAACTTGTAACATAGGGATACTGTCAATGAAAATCTTATGGTTTTTCTTCCAATATAAATATGCAGTGCATTGATCTCTATAGTATTTTTTAAGATATATTCTAATTTTAATATAACTTTTTCTGAATTGATTTAAAATATAATTTGATTTATTGTTATTGTTCCTTGCAGAGACTCAGAACAGAAATAGTAAAATTATATAACTCTAGTTAGGGAATCATGGCCACTAACAAGATACACTTTATTGTGTATTGGCCATTTACATTTTGTGTTTGGTAATATATGTGTATCATGAAATTCTTCTGTTAGCATATATCCTTAGAAAACGTAGTAGTAGCCAAAAAATGTGGTTCAGTTAACTTGCAAATCTTAGCCATATAATTAAGTTTCAAGTGTTGCAATGTGTGAAAAAATTTATAGCATGCTGAAAAAAAATCAAGATGGGAGGACTTGTTTATGTCCAAAAAAATCAAAGACTTGCTTAGTTGCCACGTTACTTCAAGAATACAACATCAACGTAAGTGGCACCAAAGTAATTAAAGCATCAAATTGGTGTAAGTGGTATGTAAATTGAAAACCATAAAAACTGATCAAAATAATTTATTAGTATATTATACGCATTAAAGAGAAGTTGGAAGTTTCTGTTATGTTATGGTATAGTTGATCAGTTAGAAGCAGTTATAACTAGTTAGTTACATTTACCTCTTGTTTGATACTATAAATATAAATCCCTCGGTACATGTAAATGCATCTTTTTCTCTCTATTCATATTCCAGTGTTTCTTGACATTAATTACAGAAAATCAAAATTTATTCTTCTTGTTCTTGTAGCCCAAAAATGGAGGAGGATCATAAGAACGAGCCACAAAAGATGATCAGTTCCACTACTGATCAGAAAGATGATGTAGCAATGAATGAGGCCGGTGGTGCAAAAGTGGAGGAGGATCGTAAGAACGAGGCAGCAGGAAAGATGATCAGTTCTACTACTAATCATCAGAAAGAGGGTGGTGATGATGATGTAGCGATGAATGCAGGCAGTACCGGTAGTGAATCTTCAACATTGGCATTGCCATCAAAGAAGAGAAAAGGACCTGAAACTGAAACAACTACTTCTGCAGAAACTTCTTCCGAGAAAAGAAAAGAACACCCTCCTGGTTCTGGTGAGGGAAGATTCATATTCAATTTGGATGTTGGCCAGGTATAACATTAATTAAGCAATGTTCACATTTCATATGAAATTTTATATTTGATTAATTAAATAAATGGTTTTTGAATTAATATTTGTTTTGCAGGATTTGGTGGATGCTACATTCGAACTATCTAAGGCATATCCTCATCAATCTGTAATCATAAATTCTGCGACCGGTTCTGTATCTCGTCTTGTCCCTGTTGGTCAAAATAGTCCTGACATGCGCAAGGTAAATAAAGGTCCAAGATGTGATAAAATTTTGCATCTTATCTTATAATAATACTGATTATCATATATGTATATATGTAAAGCTCTTAATTTTTCTCTGATATCTTATTTTTTGTGTGTGCATTAATGCAGGGAGAATTTCACATAATGTCTTTATCTATAAAATGTCTTGTTGGTGATGATGGTCGTCACTGTCGTGCAAAGGCAGAGTGTTCCGTTATATTGACCGATGATAAGGGAATTTTTTTCGTAAATGCTCATGTGAATTCCCTCCTAGCAGCCAGCCCCGTTGAAGTAAGCAAATCATATTTAATTTATGGAATGAGTAGTGCCATTAACAATATTTATTTTAAATTTTTTACTATTGACTGAAATTTATGTGAGATTTATATTCAAAAAGGAAGAACTTACATAAATTTCAAGGAGTAGTGTTAGAAAGAGAGTAGTAGAGAAAGCTGCACTCATATTTAATATTAAAAGTGAAGTAACAATCGTTAGCTTCTGGTTAATCAGATTATTGCATCCACTTTCACGACTGACGTCGCTAAGGAAGCAGGTTCAAGAATTTTGGCTGCTGCTGCTTCTGCTCAAACTAGTAATTCAGATTCAGAAGTGATCGAAGAAGTAGGACAATCGAGTCACCTTTCACCAACATCTAGACTTTTGCCACAGCAACAAATAGTACTGAAAATGATCAGGACATGAAGTCTCCTCCGGTAGAGGACACTTGAAATTTAGTGTCTAATTTTCAGTAAAACCGAAAAGTTCTTGATGTTTTTTCGGTATAAGTCGTAGATAAACTCGGGAAATGATGTTCCAAAAGACATAATTGTTTGCTTTTCTTTTAAGTTGTTTTCTTAGGAAGGCTTATTAGGAATTTAATGCATTTATCTATAATCTATAAGTTCTTTGTAGAAGAGATGGTGATGTATTTCAGGTTTCTCATGTTGAGGAAAGTGGATTGACTAGTTCCCATATTGATGTGGATTGTGAAACTTGTAACATTGAGATATTGTCAATGAAAATATTGTGGTCTATCTTACAATATATATATATATATATATATATATATATATATATAAGTTAGGATCCGTTGACACCAGGTGTAAGTCTTGTGACTTACACCAAATCTCAACCATTAACTTTAGTTGATCCTACGGTTCAAATTATTTGAACAAAAGAAACTAACAAACCACACCGCAGCGGATCCGTTGTACAATTCTTTCGTTTTCTAATGCTGGAACCCCACTGCTGCGGCCAACTCATCCGCAAAAAGATTATTTACATCCATCTAATATTATTACTGTGATGATCTCATTTGAAGGCAGAGTGTTGGTGATGATGGTCGTCACTGTCGTGCAAAGGCAGAGTGTTCCGTTATCTTGACCGATGATAAGGGAATTCTTTGCGGAAATGCTCATGTAAATTCCCTCCTAGCAGCCGGACCTGTTGAAGTAAGCAAATCATATTTAATTTATGGAATGAGTAGTGTTAGAAAGAGAGTAGTAGTGAAAGCTGAACTCATATGTTATATTAAAAGTGAGTAACAATCTTTATCTTCTGGTTAATCAGATTATTGCATCCGCTTTCACGACAGACGTCACTAAGGAAGCAGGTTCAAAAATTTTGTTTGCTGCTGCTCAAATTAGTAATTCAGATTCAGAAGTGAAAATTAGTTCCACTACTGATCAGAAAGATGATGTAGCAATAAGGCCGGTGGTGCAAAAGTGGAGGGAAGATTCATACTCAATTTGGATGTTGGCCAGGTATAACATTAATTAAGCAATGTTCACATTTCATATGCAATTTTATATTTCATTAATTAAATAAATGGTTTTTGAATGAATATTTGTTTTGCAGGATTGGTGGATGTTATATTCGAACTATCGAAGGCATATCCTCGTCAATCTGTTATCATAAATTCTGCGACTGGTTCTGTAAAAGATGTTGTCCATCATAGTCAAAATAGTTATGAGATGCTTGAGGTAATTAAAGGTCCAAGATCTGATAAAATTTTGCATCTTATCTTATAACAATACTGATTATCATATATGTATATGTGTAAAGCTCGTAATTTTTCTCTGATATCCTATAATTTGAGTGCGTGCATGCATGCAGGGAGAATTTCACATAATTTCCTTATCTGTAAAATGTCTTGTTGGTGATGATGGTCGTCACTGTCGTGCAAAGGCAGCGTGTTCCGTTATATTGACCGATGGTGAGAAAATTCTTTACGGATATGCTCATGTGAATTCCCCAAAGCAGCCAGCCCTGTTGAAGTAAGCAAATCATATTTAATTTATGGAAAGGAGTAGAGTTAAGTTCTTTACTATTGACTGAAATTCTTGTGATACTTATATTCAAAATGGAAGAATTTACATAAATTTCAATGAGTAGAGTTAAAAAGAGAGTAATAGCGGGAGCAGTAACTTTGAATTAACAATCTTTACCTTCTGGTTAATCAGATTATTGCATCAACTTTCACGACAGACGTCGCTAAGGAAGCAGGTGCAAGAATTTTGACTGATGCTGCTGCTGCTCGAAATAGTAATTCAGATTCCGAAGAGATTGTCAAAGAAGTAGGACAATCGAGTCACCTTTCACCGGCTGCAGATGGAAACATAAATCCCACAACAACAACTAGTACTGTAAATGATCAGGACATGAAGTCTCCATCTAATATTCAGTAAAACCAAAAAGTTGTTGATATTTTTTCGGCTTAGGTTCGGGAAATGATATTCCAAAAGACATGATTGCTTGCTTCTCTTTTCTTTTAAGTTGATTTCTTAGGAATTGAATGCAATTTTCTGTCATCTATAAGAAATGATATTTCAGTTCTAAATAGTTCCGATATTGATGAAAGTGGATTGTGAAACTTGTAACATTAAGATATTGTGTCAATGAATATCTTGTGGCTTTAGTCGCCTTTCTCCAACATCTGAACTTTTGCCATCAGATACATATGTAAACATACCCACAGCAACAAACAGTGCTGCAAATGATCAGGACATGAAGTCTCCTTCGGCAGAAGACATTTGAAATTCAGTGTCTAATTTTCAATAAAACCGAAAAGTTCTTGATGTTTCTTCGGTATAGGTTGTAGATAGACTCCGGAAATGATGTTCCAAAAGACATAATTGTTTGCTTTTCTTTTAAGTTGTTTTCTTAGAAAGGCTTATTAGGAATTTAATGCATTTATCTATAATCTATAAGTTCCTCTAAGATCAATGTCTGTGTCATTGTTGCCAAAATTTAATTGAATATTAGATTGTTTCTTTTGAAGTTCTTCTACCATTGTGGATTTAATAGAAGTAGTACCTTGAGGGAAACTAAGAGCCATCTGTTGGCTAGTGAACATCGTTGATGTGGAAGTTACTATGATTTCTTGTCTTGTTGATTTGGGGAAAGAATGACACCTACAAGAGTTTGCACTTGATTGAGCTTGTCTTAGAGAGTAGACAGATTGAAGCGGAGGGAATTGGAGGGTAAAGTTGAATGACAGTCTACAAATTCCTTCCATGGAATTTGGCAGTGGCGTCGAATCTTTCGCGACCATAGGAAATATTTCGCGAATTGCCAACATCATTCCCAACAACTAGTGCAGAAAATGATCAGGATATCTTTCTGTAGAGGATACCTGAAATTAAGGGCCTAATTTTCTCTAAAACCGAAAAATTCTTGATTCTCATGAAAGGTAATTTCAAAAACCATAATTGTTTTGTTTTCTTTTTAGTTGTTTTTGGAAGGATACATTTTGTGTATGGTGAGATATTTATATATTGTGCATTTATATATTTAATTTTAAACTTAATTTTATTAAAGTATCATGACCATGTCGTATTTTGAATTTTAAAATTCTCCCGTATTGTCGTATCCGTATCGTGTCATGTATTTGGGCTTCATAGAATCCATACAATTGCCAAGGAATTATTGGGTGGGGATTTTGAAAGAGGGGAAGACTTATTTATGTCCGAAAAAATCAAAGACTTGCTTAGTTGTCATGTTACTTCAAGAATACAACATCAACATAAGTGGCAATGGTATGTAAATTGAAAACAATAATAACTAATCTAAATATGGTACAGTTGATCAGTTAGAAGCAGTTATAACTAGTTAGTTGCAATATTTCCCTCATGTTTGATACTATAAATATAATTTCCTAAGTACATGCAAATGCACCTTCTCTCTCTATTCGCATTCCATAGTGTTTCTTGACATTAATTACAGAAAATCAAAATTTATTCTTCTTGTTCTTGTCGCCCAAAAATGGAGGAGGATCATAAGAACAAGGCATCAGGAAAGATGATCAGTTCTACTACTGATCATCACAAAGAGGGTGGTGATGACGATGTAGCGATGAATGCAGGCAGCACCAGTAGTGATTCTTCAACATTGCCATCAAAGAAGAGAAAAGGACCTGAAACTGAAACAACTTCTGCAGAAACTTCTTTCAAGAAAAGAATGCTTCCGCTGAGGGAAGATACACAGTAGGTGAAAACTATAGTTCATTGATGATGCAAATTGCTTAGTACTAATAATGACAGAAAATAGAAAGTTAGCAAAGGAGTTGCATTACTTAACAGACAGTAATATATATCCCAAGTTGCAAATCCTAGGAAAGGAATTGCTTTACTTAACATAAAGTAATAAATGATATCCTAATGTGTTTACGTATGAAACCTAGTTTTATCAATTTAACAAGCCTACATTAAATTTTGTATAGTGACCAATGTTGAAGAATCTGCAAAACCAAATAAAGAGCTAAATCAGAAGCATGATCTGAATAAAGCAACAAAGAGATAATTAGAGCTAATCAAAATGGTTAAGTAAGACCATTTTTGTTTTTTGCCTAACCTTCAGTTAAAGTATATCATTGATTCATCATGAGATTAACAAAATATAAAGACAAAACTCTTAATTTAATCTGATTCACCAAAAATATTCTTACCTTTGCAAGTAGTCCTTGGTTGATACACAAAAACTGAATTGATTGAAAAGTTGATATTCTTGCAAACACATAAATTATCTAAGCACGACATTGGATCCACGACCAGGACTCTCAGACCACATCTCGCTCCTTCCTCAGTACTACGCACATAACAAATATGCCTTTGAGCTTTTCGTGCTTAGTCATCTCATCAAGAACTCTATCTTCGAAGTTGACAGCAGAGCTCTTGGACTTATCATCATTATTGACGGCATTTTTTGCTGAAAAAACGAGCTCAGATAACCAGTCTTTTTCGGCCTGTTTACCATATTTTTCTTCCTCAGTAGTCCCTTCAGCGAGCAGATGATATGTGTATACCATTCTCTTCTGACCAATCCTATAAGCTCGGCTGATAGCTTGTCTTTCGACCGAAGGATTCCATACAACATCCAGAAGTACAACCCTTGAAGCTCCAACTAAGCTAATTCCCTCAGAGCAAGCTTTTGTAGATGCAAGTAGAACCTTTGCTTGGCAATTTTCATCGTTAAAGCTGTGGATTACGGATTGCTTGACCTTTGGAGGATCCTCGCCAGACATGACCAGCACTTCCTTTCCCTCAGACCATTTAAAAGCCGAGTTTAATTGGTCTTTAATTAATTGTAAAGGAGCATGGAATTGGCTGAACACAAGAACTTTCTCGTGAAAAGCATCACATAGCCGAACAAACTTGAACAAAAATTTTGTTTTGTCACTTCATGTGGGTTCAGTCTAAGCTTTTCCAGCTGATCCTTGTCGAGAGCAGATTTTTCTTCTTCTGAAAGAGCATATTCAAGGAAAAGCGATGGATGGACGGATGTCAATGCTACCTTACATTCAAAGTTAAATATTGTGTTCTGAGAACGTTTAATGCTCTTCAGAATTTCATTCTGCAAACTACCAGCCTTCAAAGTCACCAAACAGTCCCTTAACCCAGTAAGCTTATTTTTAAGGATCGCGCCTTTGTCCACATGAACAAAGGGATCCATTAGCAATTTAAACTTCTTGATCTGATCATCAGAAGGGTCTCTTGTTTTGTTGAGCAACGCTGGTTCCCAATTCCATTTTTTAGATGATTTAAGTCCCTGATTTTGGAAAAACTTCTAAGCTCAGGTGGTATCGTGTTAGGAAAAGAAGGCTTCACCAAGCTTAAGGTGCTGTAATGCTATTAACAATCTTTATTTTAAATTCTTTACTATTGACTGAAATTCTTGTGAGACTTGTATTCAAAATGGAAAAATTTGCATAAATTTCAATGAGTAGAGTTAAAAAGAGAGTAATAGCGGAATCTTTACCTTCTGGTTAATCAGATTATTGCATCAACTTTCACGACAGACGTCGCTAAGGAAGCAGGTGCAAGAATTTTGGCTGATGCTGCTGCTGCTCGAAATAGTAGTTCAGATTCCGAAGAGATTGTCAAAGAAGTAGGACAATCGAGTCACCTTTCACCGGCTGCAGATGGAAACATAAATCCCACATCAACAACAATAACAACCAGTACTGTAAATGATCAGGACATGAAGTCTCCATCTAATTTTCAGTAAAACCTAAAAGTTCTTGGTATTTTTTCGGTTTAGGTTCGGGAAATGATATTCCAAAAGACATGATTGTTTGCTTTTCTTTTCTTTTAAGTTAATTTCTTAGGAGTTGAATGCATTTTTCTGTCATCTATAAGTTCCTTGTAGAAGAGATGATGATATATTTCAGGTTTCTCTTGCTGAGGAAAGTGGATTGAAGATGATATTTCAGTTGTAAATAGTTCTGATATTAATGTGGATTGAGAAACTTATAACATTGAGATATTGTCAATGAAAAATCTTGTGGCCTTTCTCACAATATATATATATATATATATATAGTTCTGTAATTGTTCCCTCAAAAAAATGTAGTTATGTAAATAACTAAATATGTTTAGTTTAGAATTTAAGAACTGATTTTTAGTTTAAACAGATTATGCCATAAGCATTGGACTATAAGAAACTAAAAATGATGAGATATTTGATAAAAAGGGGCATTCCGAGAATTGAACTCGGGACCTCTCGCACCCTAAGCGAGAATCATACCACTAGACCAAATGCCCTTTGATGCTTACTTTTGAAAAGTATTGAATCAGTTTCGTTTATCGTTAAAGTCTAAGCTTTGTTCTTTGGTCTCTATATCAATTCATGCACATTGTTCTCTGTAGTTGTGCTAACGTTAACTGGGTCGTAATGGCAATAATTTTTAACAATTTATTTCCTTGTATTTAACATTCATTATCTTTTGTCCAAAAAAAATCCATTATCTCTTGTCAATAATAAAACATCCATTCCCTCAAAAAAAAAAAAAACATCCACTATTCGCTTTTACTTAAATCAAATTACACATCCAAGGTATAAAGCTTTTTCATAATAAAGAAAGTGATTCTATGGTTTCTCGGGGTATGGTTGGTTTCCCTTTTGTCGCCCAAAATTGGCATTGGAATGTCCACATTTTCATGTGTTTCAAGGGAAACTCAACATGGTTCTATAGACATACTTTTGGCATCTTCGATGACAATTTTTTAAGGAACCCAAACTTGGTTTCCTAAGTGGATCTCACACTATCACACCACACATATGCAACTCAAGCATGTATTACTTCAATGATTGAAAATTAAGCAACTTTTATGAAGGAAGATTGTTTTTTTTGACATTCATTGTGTCTTAGTAACACAAGTAAATGACCAAAAAACCCAGCGGCAGTTAACTGCCGGCGTGTTTTTTAGTTATAAGTCAGCGGTAATTAACTACCGTTGTGGGTATTTTAGTCTTTAACTTGTGTTTTAAGGAAGTATTGAAAGTCATAAAAGCAATTGTCTTTATGAAATTCACACTTTTAATCTTTTTTTTATGTAAAATGCATCATGGACTCTTACGTATTCACGATTGTAGTACATTAGTTATTTACGTTTTTTAAAGGGAAATGTTCGAGTGTTGTTTAAGGACCTTAAATTGTAACTTTTTATGAAAGTTTGTGTAATTAGTGCGTTGAAAATTGAAAACTTTAACATTTTTAAAGAATAATTATATAATTTAAAATGCTTAAAGAGTGCCCCGGATACACTCGTTAATAAGACTCTTTTTTAAATATCAAATTGATACTTTAAGTTTACTACATTTGCTATGTTACCCTTTTTTATTCAACTATGTTAAACATTGGTTACGTGACCGTTAAGTGATGATGTGACATGTTCGACTTGGCGAAAATAAATAATGAATTAAATTTTTAGCTTGATTATACTTTTGATCATCTTATTTTCTTAAACTCGTAAAAATAGTCATCCTTTTTTGAATTTGAATTTTTTTATCTCCTATTTTCATATTTATTGCAATTCTAGTCTCGATCCATTTATTTTACCCTTAAAATGATGAGTTTATGTCTCAAAAGTGATATTCTCTAAGATTCAACATTGGCTAGCAAATCACCTTATATAAAAGGGAAATGTTCTGGGCACTAGTTAAAGAAAACTAATATAGAAATTTTGCATTGGAAAGTAGCGAAAAGTAGATTGTTGAACCTTTTTTTTTCGTGGTGGTCAGGGTTCGAACCCCGACCTTGCATATATTATGCATTGTCCTTACCAACTGAGTTAAGCTCACGATGACAGATTGTTGAACTTTATTAAAGTAAAAAATTTGTTATTTTTAATAAAAAAATTCTATTTTTATTTCCTTAACTAGGGTCTGGGAGCACTGGTTAACATGACCCTATATAAAAATAGAGGATTAAAAGGTTAGATTTTAAAAATGAGAAACTACTTTCATGAGTTTCATAAAATTAAACTTAAAAAGTCAATTGTTACCCGACTGAGGAAAAAATGAGTCATCAAAGACAAAGAAAGTGTTGGGTATGGGGTTCGAACCACTCGCACTTATGTGCAAAAGAAAACACAATATTTTATTGGCTTATTCAGTCACCCGGTCCCTTAACTTAATTAATTGTCTCAATTTGTTCCATAACTATAATTTGTACCAATTTAGTCTCCTATGTTTTGCTCCGTTATTAGTTTTAGTCCTTTCTATTAACGTTTTTTTTTGCTTAATTACATAAATAATCCCTTAACTTATTTGTTGTTTTCAATTTGATCCCTTAACTCTAAAAAATTTCTGTTTGATCCCTCAAATATGCTCTGGCAGTCAGTTCGATCCATGTCAGTTAACTTTAACTCAAAATGTATTAGGTGGACCAACATTGTAGGTGGTCCACCATAGACCTTATAAATTTTGAAATTTCAGCTCTTTGATCTTTTTTCAAAAAGGGGACGGCTAGATTATGGAGGTCTATTGTATCTAACGCTGCATCACCAACATCTAATTTTTTTTTAACATTTCTTCATCTTCTTCCCTCCTCATCTTCATCATCATCTTCATACATTCATAAAAAATTTCAAGTAAACCCAAATTTTTTTTCCATAAATAAAAAAAATCCCAAATACTACATTCATGATGTTCATATCTTCATCACACAAAAAAAAAAAACATAAAATTATAAAAACTAAATATCAAATTTACATAAAATTATAAAAACTAAATTTCTTAACATGTGCTCTAAGCGCACAAGTTAACTTGACCCTTATTTTATTATAGGCTTAATTGAACTGCCGGTCCCTTAACTTATTTATTTATTTCAGTGTGATCCAATAACTCTTAACTTTTGCAAACTGATCCCTCAACTCACTTACTGTTAATTAATATGGCCTCCTCTAAAAGGAGATCGTTAAATAAGTGAGATCTACCAGATTTTACAGTGCATCACCAACACCTGATTTATTTACTTTCTTCTTATTCTTCCCTCATCTTCATCTTCATTCAATCTTCATCATCTTTATTAAATAAAAATAAAACCCAAAATAAATAAATAAAAATACTCAATTCAGATTACATTCCAAAACTGAAAAATCAATCAAATCCCAGTTCCAATTTCAATAAAAAAACACGTAACCTCCCCATTCTTAGTACTGCACCATAAAACCCCCAACAAACAACAAACAAAAGGGATGTGAGTTTGAAGAAAAGTTTTCACTGAAATCTCAAACTACTTGAATTCTATTATTAATAATAAAAGCTAGATTTGAATTTGTTCATCTGGAAACAACGTAAGAACACAATGCAACAGGAAATAATTTTCCTCACAACAATTAATTCATGAAAAAACTAAATTGTTTAATGAAAAAGCTATAATTGAATTGGTTAATTGAATTACAGTAACCAAAATTGAAATGGTTAAGTTGGAAAAGGCTTTAATTGTCCCAATAAACTCAGAACAATCACTCCAAGATTGAATTAAATTTCCAACAACAAAAACACAACATGAACAGAAGTTAAAAACGCAGCAGAAAGAGGAACGCAACATGAACAGAAGTTACAGCATAAACAGAAGTTACAATCTCAAGATAGGAAGAGGAACACAGCATGAACAGGAAGAGGAACAGAAGTTAAAAACGCAACAAAAACACAGCATGAACAGAAGCTACAAACTCCAAGATCTAAGAGTTCTGTTGAGGTGGTGGTGGTGAATGATCTGGTGTGGTGTTGGTGGTTTTTGATTCGGCACCGGTGTTGAAAAAGAGAGTGAGAAATTGAAGGTGATTGAGACAGAGATGTGATGTTATTAGTGTTGTTGTTGTGATTTATAAGGGGGAAATTGAAGGTAATTGATTTTTTTTCCTTTAGAAAATGAGTTTTTTTGAGAGAGAAAAAAAATCTGGATTTGAATATGTTGATGAAGATATTGAATGAGAGAGGGATAACCATTGTTGAGGGTGAAGAAGTTGTACAGTGGATTAAATCATTTGGGTCATTAAAAGTACATTAACAACTTCATTACCATCAACACCATTAAGGCATTCACGGTCAAAAAAAAAAAAATC
>Ga0228710_1000353_pt1 | contig 54257 bp, 28 predicted proteins | sample MedpolnodulmetaG_FD_177995 | JGI IMG/M metagenome (GOLD analysis project Ga0228710, IMG submission 177995) | Root nodule microbial communities from Medicago polymorpha collected in Santa Monica, California, United States - pink nodules | ecosystem: Host-associated > Plants > Roots > Nodule... | reverse complement strand
TTGTCATGGTAACCTTACAAGGAGGAAAGAAGAGATGGAATGGAACCAAGCCATGATGTCTCAATGATCTTGTGTCTTCCTTCAATCCTTGTGCTCCTTGCTCCTGAGGTTCTCTCTGTATTTTCCCTTGTTTTCCCTCTTCCTAAAGTGGCATAAGATATCCTGGTCTCTGATAATCTATGATATTCCCCCTTTGAAATGAACCAATGGCCTTTTATATTGCCTGTCCTGTCTCAACTCGCCTCGCGAGTAGGTTTGCTCGCCATGGCGAGTTAAGCTTTCTTCCCCAGTGGTTTTCTGCCACGTCAGCCTGAGGGGTTAAACCGCCTTCACTCGCCTCCCGAGTGAATATGCTCGCCGTGGCGAGTAAACATGTGCTTCTGCCTATTTCTTGCTTTTTCTACTCGCCATGGCGAGTTGGAGAACTTGGGAGGCGAGCAACTTTGACCTTCAGCTTTGACCTTTGCATTTTTTCATGTTTTCCTTGCTTCTTAAGTGTCTAGGCGTGCATTTTCCTACAAAGAGTTGACATTAGATGTGAAAAGCATAATTGAATGATTCTTCAGTATTTGTGAGCTTTTCGCAAGATAACTTGCAAACCAAGTAATCAAAGTGCCTAAAATATATAGTCTATTTAACTCCTTTTTGACACTTATCAACACCTTATATAAAAGAGAAAACTGTGAAACAAAAATACATCGAAATGTAGTGTGACGTACTTGACGTTGCAACAAAACAAAAATCAATAGAAAACCAACATAACTGTTGAGTTTTTCTTTTGTCGATAAAAATGTAAGTTGAGTTTTGATCAGATTTATATTCTTTTTATACATGAAACTTTTATATTTTATATAGTTTCCTTAAAAAAAATTTGCCAACCTGACATTGATTGGATCAAAGTTTTGATTGTGCGTGTTGTTAACATTCATATGGATCATAAGTTTTAAACAATTTTCAAATATTAGTTCATCTTAGATTATATGAAATACTTTTCCACTAGAAGCAGCCAATTTTTTCTCTCCTAAAAATATATAAATTTGCTCATAATTTTGTGCTAAGAAGAATGATACGTCACATTCAACATATGAGTTGCTAGTTGCAGGTAGTGAGTATGGAGTATAGTCTATGGAATGGAATGAACTTGAGCCAGCCAACCAGGTGTGTGAATATGGCGCCACGAACTTAATCAATTCATGTGACAATTATATATGATATAAATTCATCCAGCACACTTTGTCAAAAAAAAAAAAGAGTCATCCAGCACACATGCTACACGTATACAATTTTCTATTTTTGTATTCCAATAAAAAACAAATTATATTTTATAGGGTCTTGTTAACGAGTGCCCCCAGACACTCTTTAAACATGCTAAATTAAATAGTTGTTCTTTTAAAATATCAAAGTTTTCAATTTCCAATGCACTGATTACACAAACTTTTATAAAAAGTTACTATTTAAAGATCTTAACTAATGTCCCGAAGGCACTAGTTATAATTTCCATATTTTATATACCACATGATCAATTGTTTGTTGACATAATCAATATATACTAATTGTTAAGTTATGAATAAATATTACAATGATCGGAACTGAATTTGATACTTTAAGCAATGTTGTTCATGGAAGAAAGAATGTGATTGAAAAGCAATACTTCACTAAAAATGTTTGGCCAAATTCTCCAACAAAAATTAATGATCAACAAAATGAGTAAGTACTTTGCACGAACAATTTTAGTGATAAAAATTAGAAAGTTATCAATCACAAAAAATGTAATGCAAAAATGTTTCTCTAATTTGATATCAACATTATATCTTTGGTTTTTAACTTTTATATTATCTTTTCCTCTTCTTGATTTCTACACTACACTTATTTGAGTTGTATATTATACTATCTTTTCCTCTTCGCGATCATAACTTATACATTTATGTTAATGACATTCTTCATATTAGAGATGTTTTATATGATGTGAATGGAAATACAACATTGATGCATGTACTTAAGAAACATAATATGTGTGCAGATTTTATGACTAAGGAAGAATCACATGCAGAGTGCTTGACTCACTGAAATTGTCCTCCGTTTGACATAAAATCTTTCATCATGAGAGATAAACTTGAAACTTAATTTCATCTTTTTTTCCTTTTGGCTCGTTACATTGTACCCCATTAAAAAAAATACGATTTGTATGTGTCTAAATAACACATCTCTAATCCCCTAAAAAATCTCTAATATTATATTAATAACATATATGTACATAACTACATATATATTTATTTGGAAAAGTAGTCTACTAATTAAGACTACAGATCTGAGTATATAAAAAATCAATGAAGAGGCTACGTAAGCTAAAAGCCTATAAAAAACATGGTCGGTTGGTTTATCTTATCCTTGTCCTTTACTTCAAACTATACACACCACAAAATATATTTATTCAATTTTTTTAAAACAATGTATTAAAAATAGAAAAATGCTAACATGTATTCTTCGGATACTCTTTAACAACCTTTAAATATTAAGTTTCTATTAAAATTGATGCATTCAATGCATTGAAAATTTAACTATTTAAATTTTCATATAATTTTGTTTTCAATTAGGAATTCTTAAAGAATGTTTTTAAAACATTTGTTAACAAAACTCTTATAAATAATAAACAAAATATTGTTTTAATACTAGCCACACATACACGTTTAATTTAATTAAAATGTATTGTGAGAGGGACTTTTAAGGTGAACCGCACCTTTGTAAACTTTTAAAGAGTGTTAAGAACACTCTTTAAAGATTTTAAATAATAAATTTTTATAAAAATGTATATTCAATGCATTAAAAATTGAAATATTTAATTTTTTTTTTAGGGAATAGTTTCTTAATTTGAAATTATTAATGAGTGCATAATGACACTCGTTAGCTAAACTTGAGTTAACTAAGACAATAATTTGATTGATGTCAGGTTAAATACATTGTAATTTAATAAATCTAAAAAATAAAATGTTTTTAATAATTAAGACCTATATGCATAATACATATTAATTTTTTTTAGAAAAAAATTCATTGCATCTCATTAGCTAACATGTTCCAAATACATGAAGATTCATCATCTATAATATTAAAACTATAATTTAATGTGATTATCTTAGCTAACTTGTGAGCGACTCTATTGACTTGTCTCCTATTGAAGTCATACAAATTAAAATTTTGTGCACTGCTATCATTTTTTAGAGTGCAAAAATAATTTTAGTAGGGTTGACCATGAAAAAACATGTGTATGAAATAAAACATGGTTGAAAAATTTCTTAAAAAAAAACATGGTTGAAAATTGTTATCCTCATCAATGTCACATTCACATTTATAAAACGTGTTATTGTCTTTATATATCTTCTTGTCTTTTTCTTCTATGTGAAAACATCAAAAGTTCACATTTTTGCACACAACCGAAGTAACATACTTGCCACAAATTCTCTTCTTTATCTCTGAATCAACCTCAAGCTTCATCCATGGCGTCTGAACCAACCTTTCTTCGTAACTACAATTCCGAGGGCCATAAAGATGACATCTTTTGTTCATACGATGATTATACCAACGAGGATTCTTCTTGTGGCACTCATATTGATGATTCCAATAAGGTAATATACCCATATGGGTTCTTGATCCTTTTGGTTGTTGATTTCATGCGTTTTATCCTTTTTAGGTAATTTTAGAATTTGGGTCATGTTCTTTGGATGAAAAAGTGAATTGCTTTTAGGAAAGTTTTCATTTTTTAGCAATATATTATGATTGTTGGTAAAGGTATTGTGTGATTTTGTGAGAGGATTACAAGGCTTTGAGTCTAATCATTGTGCTGATCCTGTTTGGTGGAGAAGAGATTATTCCATTATTAACAACTTTTTGTGGAAACTGCTTGATGATTTGATCTCACTCAAAAGTGATTTATCAATCATTTCACCATTGGAAAAACTTGAAAATGTAATTTTTTTAACCATGTTATTGGTGCGAAGTATTCGGGGACGGCTGATGACTAATTTCGGTCGAGAACTTGACGGGTTTCCCCTCCCAACCATATTTTTTCCATCCACATGGTTAAGAAATGGGGCTTATTTGAATGTAATCTATTTTTGGTTTATTCTAAGAGAAAATAGGTTACACAGCGACGGTGTAAAATAACTTCACACTGTCGTCCAATAACAACCGTGAATTCCGCCAAATTATCCCACTAAACCCCACTTTTATGGTATGACGTGGAGGTTGATTTCTATTAAACTCTTATGCTAATGTAGATGCATGATTGGGCGAAAATGAAGAAGTTATTGAGTTCATGTACTTATTTTAGTGTACTTAAAAGTAGATGCACTTCTTCAGCAAGGATTAACAGGCCTAACTTGTTTTCCATAAGAATTAAGATAAGCAAATTGTGATAATCTCACTGTGTTTAGTGGTTATTAACTTCCTATTCTGGTTAATTACAATTTCGATGAACCCAAAAGGGAGGCCTTTAGTAATCTTGATCATTCTCAAGCTTATAATTTTTATATGGGTGTGTATAATTGTGATGATATGGAAGATGAACATACCATCAAACCTTCTGACTGGTGTGATGATTATGAATCATGTGTACTTTATATACGCCTTTCAAGTGATTATGAGTCTTATATCGACAAAATTTACCTTTTTACAGGATTTTCACATTTCAAGGATGGTAAAAACATCAACATTTCCTGTTACAGCTTATAATTCACCTGAAGTTTCTTTAAGCCAAGATGTTATTGCAACAACGGTTGAGAAGAGTATGAAAACATGTACCGATAGCCTTATGCGGTTTCTTGAGGGAATCAGCTCTAGGCTATCACAATTGGAGTTATATTGTTACAATATTGACAAATCAATTGGAGAAATGAAATCGGAGTTAACTAGTGACCACGAGGAGGCAGATTCAAAACTCAAATCTCTTGACAAACACCTTCAGGAAGTAAGTGTTATCTTTAATTGATCGATTCTGCCCTATCCCCTGAGTTACCTTACCAAACTAAGAACCTGCCATACATTGAATAGTTTGCTTTTCTTAGCTTACAGTGTACTTTGTTTTTCTAAATTTGCTGTCTGTTTATTTTTTTGTGTTGGTAATGTAGGTTCATAGGTCTGTACAAATTTTAAGAGACAAACAAGAGCTAGTTGAGACTCAAAAAGAATTAGCCAAACTTCGACTTGCTCGGAAAGGATCACCTTCCTCAAGCCATTCACAGTCCAACGAGGAGAGATTTTCCCCTTCTGCAATAGATCAAAAGGGAACTGATAACGCATATGTTACATCATATGATCCACATAACCAGCAGCTAGCTCTTACCCTTTCTCATCAAGTTGCCTTCCAGCAACAGCCTATAGCCCCCTCATCTCAAGCTTCATCCCCGAATGTGACCGAAACCACACAACAACCTCGTTATTACACGCTGCCCACAGCTTCACCCAACCCACCAGCTGTGGCCCAGCTTCCTCAGAATCAGTATTTTCCTTCTAATCCACAGTACCAATATCATCCATCAACATTATCTCAAGTAACCCAGTCCTCGACTGTGCAACAATTTTCTCAGTATCAGCAGCCGCAACAGAAGCAGCAATGGTCTCAACCGTTGCCTCAGCAGGTGCAACCTATGCAACCACCCTTAATGCATTCTCAAATGAGACCCCCATCTGTAAATGCTTATGCTCCGTACCTTGCAAGCCAAGCTACAAGTCCACCTCCTACCGACACATTTTCGAACAGCATGCCGATGCAAAAGCCATATTCAGGGACTCCACCACAAACAAGGGGTCATCATCCAACCCACCAAGGTAATCTGTATGGAACTAGTGGGGTCCACGTGACGCCTCCTCCTGCGAGCGCGTATGTGATGAATGAAGGGGAGGGTGGCAGAGCAAGTTACCCTCCTCAACCTTCTCCATTTGCTCAAGGTGGATATCCTCCTCAAAATGCTTCCCTACAAAATCCTGCACCGCATAATGTAATGGTCAGGAATCCTAGCCAGCAGCAACTTATGCGTAGCCATCCTTACAATGAGTTGATTGAGAATTTGGTGAGTATGGGAGTCAGAGGCGATCTTGTGGTAAGCATTATTCAGAGGATGGAGGAAACTGGTCGGCCTGTAAATTTTAACTCTGTACTTGACAGGTTGAATGCACATAGTTCACTGGGTCCCCAGAGGGAATGGTCAGGGTGAAGAACTTATACTGCATATTCTGTTTGAATAATAGTGTCCGGCAATAGTGTTACATAGCATGTCATGGATGACTATGAGCAATGTTGTCTAGCAATGTGCACAGTACTATTTTTTGGCAATGTGCACAGTACTATAGTGTATACTCCCACGTTTGTAATATTTGAGAATTACTAATATATGATTTAATGTTCTTTTTCAAAGAAAAATGATTTAAATGTTGATTCAGCATAACGATTTTTTTTTTTTAACGAATAAATCAATTATTGAGAGGAAAGGAGTATGTCCACGAGAATCTATTCAAAAAAAAACTGTAAAAAAAAATAATGTGTAAAAGTTAAAGAAAATAAAAAAGGAATTTCCTAATCCATGGCGGCGATTTTACGCAATGAAAGATATAGTACGAGTCATCATATATTATCAATAAAACCTAATTAAAATTAATTTTTCATAGACAGTGCCTCTTCCTTGCTCAGAAACAAATCCGCCGCAGCGACCTACAGCACACAATGGTGACAACAAGGCAAGGCAAAAGGAACTCATACACAATCAGAGGCACTGACACGACCGTTACAGGTAATCCCTCAAATCATTTTCTCCTTACAACTACATGTTAAGAAAACTGCTTAAAATCGTTCCTTTTGCGGAATTGAGTGAAGTAGATGGTCCAAAAACACAGTTTCAAATTACACCCGCAATTGCGGCTACAATATTGCTTTTATGGCGGCCTTTTCAACATCACACTGCAATTGTGGTGTGATCTACAATTACGCGTATCTGTAGTGTGATCTTCAATCACGTGTACCACATCCTAGCTTCCACCAACTGCCCCAAAACCCTAGCACATTTCAAACGAATATATGTGAAGCAAACTAAAACGTCTATAAAATTATTTCACGCCGCACTGACCGCATGGCAACATCCACAATGACAACCGTAATTTAAAACCATGTTCAAAACCATTTCAGGATCATTTACGTAAATTCTGATTCAAATTTTGATTTTGATTTTTTGTTTTGATTGCAGTTGGAGACTATGTTTTGCTACGCCCTACCGAAGGGAACAGACCAATTGTGGCCCGTGTGGAGAAATTTGAGCAGGATAATATGGACAGAAAAAGAGTCCATGTAAGGAGGTTCTATCGGCCTGAAGAAATCATTGGAGGACGCCAGTGTTTTCATCGAAATAAGGAGCTGTTTTTGTCTGATCATTATGATGTTCATAGCGCTGACACAATTGAAGGGAAGTGTTTTGTGCACGCTTTCGGCAAGAAGCTTGAATATGAAACTGCCAACGATTACTTTTGTAGGTTTCCGCGATAATTTGCTACTGGGCGTTTGACACCTACTGCAGAATATTGAGTACTTTACGAGATTTTTTGAAAGAAAAACTGTTGATTATGCTTTTATGTCTTGAAAATTTTGAAAATGCGAGATGCATTATAACCTGGATTGGTGAATTGCAATGAATGGTGAATTGAATTTTGGTTTTGTGTGAATTATTATGCAAGGGCTTATTTTTGTTGAGCTTGCTTAAACTCTATGATCATATTTACCACCATACATTCATATGGAGCATCTGAGAAGTAATGTTGTGTTGGTTTTGTGAACCAGTTTATGTCCTTTTAGATCTTATGAAAGAATCCCTTCAATTTCTGGTAGGCACCATCGAGAATGTGTGGGTTTGTTCTGAATGTTTATCTGATTGAGATGTTTAGGTGAAGAAACCCCATGCTACTTACTACCGTTTATTATGTTCTGATAACTATTCTGTTGATGTGACATGTCACATGTGTGTTTCTTCATTCTTGGTACCATGGTTTGATTGATTTGCTTTGTTTTCTGCATGGTTTGATTTTACATCTGAATGTGCTTCAAAGTGTTATTAGTCATACGCTTAAAGATTACCAGATGATTAAACGTAGAGTATAGATAGATATTAAGACATAAACACCTTCAAAGTCTTGAACGCAGAAATGGGTCTGATTAACAGGTACCTGGTTCGGCGTGTACATTTGAACAAATTGCTAAGTGTTGTTAAATAGTAGCTATAGCGGCAGCACTATAGTATCGCAGCATAGCAGAATTTGAACAGACCGCTATTTTTCGCAATTCACGTTTGACAGCACTGCTCAAATTCCTATATCTTCCAATAACTCTTTGATTCTGCATCAAACTCATTTTCAAAGCAAAGCTCAAGTTATGTTGTCTGGATCATCTAGTCATAGTAACTCTTTTCAAATATATTTGATCTTACTGTCTAGGCATGAGGCTCTGAGCCATTTCCATAAAATGCCTTTGACCTCATTCCTAACCTTTCAGATTTTTCAAAGTGTTGAATACTAAATTAATAGTAAATTCTTCCTTCATTTCTCATTCCCACATGATGCAGTAAAGCATTTGGGTAACACAACTAACTTACCAGACAAAATTATAGTCATCTCAATTCATTTACAAAATAAGTGATCCTCCAACTCCACCATCCAGGACACCAAACACAACTTGAGGCGAAAGTGTCGACGAGGACACCTCTTTGTTATTGATTGACGCTACACAATCAACCAAATAAGTTTTTTTTACGCATTTTATCCCCTTTAAATAAACATTTATTGTTTTGCTTTACTTCACGTTCTATGCATTTCTTAGTTCAATAAGCTCAAAAACACATTTAAGTAAATGTTTCGATAAATATATTATTACTTAAAAGTTCGTAGAAGTATATTATTCCTTCGGCAAACTTCTTTTATTCTTGTTGAAAAAGTAAAGGTTATAATAAGTATATGATTTCTTAAAGGATCAGATAAATATATTATTAGTTAGACAAACTTCTTTTATTCTTTTTAACAAAATAAAAGTTTCTATGAGTATATTCAACTTTTTATTAGAAATGCTAATCGGGACATTGATCAAGAAAACCAATATAAAAATATCGTATTGAAAAACATGAAAAAATTGTATATTCAACTTTTTAAAAATAAAAGTTTGTTGTTTTTAATAAAAAAAAATTTACTTATAACTTTCTTAACTAGTGTTTCAAAGATACATACGCTGATGATGATTAGCATTCCCATTGTTAAATAGGTTTATATTATTGTTAAGACAAACTTCTTTCATTATTTAATTAATTAAAGGTTTTAGATAAGTATATTATTACTACTTGCTCTTTAATCAAGTTAGGGTAAGGGCATTGAATTTGTAAGCTACATCCATGGTGCCATGACAATCCTTTATTGGTAACTGCAATTTCAAGGGCCAAAACAATGACATTTTATTGTTCATATGATGATGCCTTTACCAACGAGGATTTTTCTAGTGGCACTCACATCGATTATAGTAAGGTAACATACCCACAAGGGTTCTTGATCCTTTTTGTTATTGATTTCGTGTGTTTTGTCCTTTATGGGTAATTTCAGAATTTGGGTCTCGTTCTTTTGATTAAGAAGTTAATAGCTTTTAGGAATGTTTTCATTTTTTAGGATAATATTTTGATATGAAATTTTATGAGAGGCTTCCATAGCTTCAACTCCTATCATTGTGCTGGAAATTGTTCCATTAGGTTATCATTCTTTGGAGGGTGTGGGTGTACCGGGGCCGGTGGGTGTTCGAGAATAGTATATGTGTTCTAAAGATTTGCATGTGGTGTTATTCTCTGGTTGACATTAGACAAGGGTCCTGGTTTTTCTCTTGTTTGGGAGTAGGGGTGGGAACAAGCCAGACTGCTTGATAGGGCCTACGACCTAGCCTATTTAAAACCCAGCTCGGTCTAGCTCGTTTAATAAAAAGGTCGGACTAAGCTTTTTATAAAGCCTATTTACTTAAATAGGTCAAGCTAAGACTTACAAAAAAACATATTAAGCCCGTCAAGCCGGCCTATTAAGCTTTTTATAGATAATATATCTTCCATTATTGATATTGTTGAATTTTTTTTCTTCATAAACTCAAGCTTTCATATGATTTGGTTATTTAGTAACAGGTATATTGGTGTAATTAGACCTTCGTAAGATTTCGTTATTTAGTAGCAGACTTAATCGTGTGTTTTAGGCCTTCATAAGTTTTGGCCTATTTAGTAGTAGGCTTATAGTTGTGGCCTTATTGTAAAATAGGCTTTTAAATAGGCTTTCAGGCTTCATCATGCCTTTAAAAAGGCCAGGCCAGGCCTTAAAATGAGCCTATGACGGGTAATAGGTCAGGCCTTACAAAGCCCAGCCCGGCCCAGCCCATTTCCACCCCTATGGGAGTTTCCACGTTATGTTCTTTTGTTCATTTATTTTCTTTTATGCCGGTTTTTCCCAGCACAATTTTCATTTTTCATAGGATTTTAACATTTCAAGGATCGCGGAAACATCAATAGGTCCTGCTACAGCCTATAATTCACCTGAAGTTTCTATAAGCCAAGATGGTAATCGCAACAACTGTTGAGAGGAGTATGAAAACATGTACTGACAACCTTATGCAATTTCTTGACATACACATTCAGGAAGTAAGTGTTCTCTTTAATTGAGAGATTCTGCACTGTTCTCTGAGTTACCTTTTCATCCATTGTTGTTGTTGCCAAACTAAGAACCTGACATACATTGAATAATTTGTTTTTCTATGCTTAGAGTTTCCTTTGTTTCTCTAAATTTGGTGCGTGTTTATTTTTCTGTGTTGCTCGTGTAGGTACGTAGGTCTGTACAAACTTTAAGAGTCAAACAAGAGTTAGTTGAAACTTAAAAAGAATTAACAAAACTTCGACTTGCTCGAAAAGGATCACCTTCCTCAAGCAATTCAAAGTCCAACGAGGAGAAATTTTCCCGTTGTGCCATTGATCCAAAAAGAGCTGATAAATAATGCAGCTGTTACATCATCTGACCCACATAACCAGAAGCTAGCTCTTTCCTTATCTCATCAAGTTGCCTTCCAGCAACAGCCTATGACCCCCTCATCTCAAGATCCAGTTCTAAATGTGACCCAAACCACACAACAACCTCATTATTACATGCTGCCCGCATCTTCACCCAATCCACGAACTGCGGCACAAGTTCCTCAGGTTCAGTATCTGCAGTATCAATATCATCCATCAACCGTACAACAATATTTTCAGTATCAGCAGCCGCAGGATCAGCAACAACAATGGCCTCAACAGTCACATCAGCAGGTGCAACCTCTGCAACCACCCTCAATGCATTCTAAAATGAGACCCCCATCAGTAAATGCTTACACTCCGTACCTTACAAGCCAAGCCACAAGTCCACCTCTCACCGACACATTTCCGAACAGCATGCCGATGCAAAAATCATATTCAGGGACGCCATAAACCGAGCGCGTACCTGATGAATAAAGGTGGCAGAAAAATTACTCTCCCAAACTTTCTCAGTTTGCTCAAGGTGGATATCCTCCTCGAAGTGCTTCCCTCCAGAATCCTGCACCACATAATCTAACAGTCAGGAACCCCAGCCAGCTGCAACTTATGCGTAGCCATCCTTACAATGAGTTGATTGAGAATTTGGTGAGTATGGGAGTCAGAGGCGATCTTGTGGTAAGTATTAATCAGAGGATGGAGGAAACTGGGCAGCCTGTAGATTTTAATTCTGTACTTGAGAGGTAGAATGTACAAAGTTCGATGGGTCTCCATAGGGGATGGTCAGGGTGAGAAGAAGAACTTATACTGCATTTTCTGTTTGAATAACAGTGTCCGGCAATAATGTTATGTAGCATGTCATGGATGACTATGAGCAATGTGCACTTTACTATTTTATTTTGCAATGTGCACTGTACTATAGTGTATATTCCCCGTTTGTAATATTTGAGGATTACTAACATATGAGTTAATGTTCTTTTTCGAAGAAAAATGATTTAATGTTGATTCAGCATAACGTATTTTTTTTTTACGAATAAATCAATTATTGTGAGGAAAGGAGTATGTCCACAAGAATCTATTCAAAAGAAAACAGTAAAAAAAATTAATGTGTAAAAGTTAAAGAAAATAAAAAAGGAATTACCTGATCGATGGCGTCGATTTTACGCAATGAAAGATATAGTCTGAATCATCATAAATTATCCATTAAACCTAATTAATTTTTCATAGGCAGCAGCTCTCCCTTTCTCAGAAACAGAATGCGCCGCAGCAACCTACAGTACATAATGGGTACAACAAGGCAAGGGAAAAGGAACAAATACACAATCAGAGGCACCGACACGGTCGTTAGAGGTAATCCCTAAAAACCCTTCCTTACACCTTCTTGTTAAGCAAATTGCTTCAAATCGTTCCTTTTGTGGAATCGAGTGAAGTAGATGGTTCAAAAACATGGTTTCAAATTGCACACACAACCGCAATTGCAGCCGCAATATCGCTGTTATGGCAGCCTTTTCAACATTGCACTGCAATTGCGGTGTGATCTTCAATCACGTGTGTGTACCGCATTATTCGTAGCCACACCAACTACCCCAAAACCCTAACAACTGTGGAGCAAACTGAAACTTCTAAAAATTTATTTCACGCCACAATGACTGCAATGTGTGTCACAGCATCCACAATCAGTGCAATTTAAAGCAATATTCAAAACCATATCAGCGTCATTTACATAGATTACGATTTTGCTTTTTTGTTTTTGTTGCAGCTAAAGACTGTGTTTTGCTACGCCGTACTGGCGCGATCAAACCAATCATAGCCCGTGTGGAAAAGATTGAGCAGGATAATTCGAACAGAATGAGGGTCTATGTAAGAAGGTATTATCGACCCGAGGAAACCATTGAAGGACGTGTATGTTTTCATGGAGATAAGGAGCTGTTTTTGTCTAATCATTATGATGTTCATAGTGCTGACACAATTGAAGGGAAGTGTTTTGTGCACACTTTGAAGAACTACATGAAGCTTGAAGTTGTAGGTGCTAACGATTACTTTAGCAGGTTCTGGTACAATGCTTTTACTGGGGCTATGACACCTGAACGCGTTGAAGTGTAAGTCTGAACACTGATATTTTTTTTCTAGGGGAATTTTGAGTATTTGACAAGGTTTTTTTTTTTTTAAAATAAATATTGTTGATTTTACTTTTATGTTTGGAAGGTTATGCAAATGTGAGATGCCTTATAACCCGGATAGGTTAATGGTGCTGTGTGGAAGTTGCAATCAAAGGTAAATTGGATTTTGGTTTTATGTATGTATAATGAATTATTATGCAGGACCTTATTTGCCATCATACATTCATTAAGTACAAAATATTTGTTGAATTTACAGAGAATCTGAGAAGTAATGCTGTGTTGGTTTTATGAACCAGTTTATGTCCTTATAGTGCTTATGAAAGAAACATTTCAATTTCTTGCAGGTACCATCCTAAATGTGTGGGCATGCCTGTTGAAGAAGCAATGAAATCAGAAGATTTTAGATTTGTTTGTTCAAAATGTTCACCTGATTTAAAGGATTAGGGACTTAGTAATTGGATATTAGTCTTAAAAGCTGTTTTCTTTTTCGAAGGAAAATAGATGAACCCTTTGAGCAGCTAGTTGTGGTTGGCAATGTATTGAGCTAGTCTGCATACTGGAGACCATGGAAGTTGCCTACTGTTTCTTATGTTATGATAACACTTTTGTTGATTTTACTTGTCACATGTGTGTTTCTACATTCTTGGTACCATGGTTTGATTTATCTGTTTGTTTTCTGCATGGCTTTTTTAAGAAAATATTTAGACAATTTTTACACCTGAATGTGCTTCAAAGTGTAATTAGTTATGCAGTCAAAGGTTATCAGATGATTAAACGTAGTCTATAGATATAGTAGACCATAAGCACCTTCAATGTTTTTAACACAGATATGAGTCTGATTCAAAGGTTCTTGGTTTGGCGTGGATTGATTTTCTGTGATCAAAACTGAGTTGCAGTTAGTGTAAAGTGAACGACCTAGTGTTAGGGTACAATTCATCACCCAAGTTCAGTTTTGTTAAAAACCGGTTCTATATTGTAGTGGAATTTGAACAAATCGCTATTGTTCCGCGATATGCTATGTAGGTCAAAGTGTTGTTAAATAGTAGCTATAGCGGCATTATAGTACTGTAGTATAGCAGAATTTGAACAAACTGCTATTTTCTGCAATTTGCATTCGACAACCCTGCCCAAATTCCTATATCTTCCAATAACTCTCTGTCTCCGCATCAAACACAATTTCAAAGTAAAGCTCTAGCTATGGCGTCTGGACCATCCGGTCACAATATCTATTTTCCAATGTCTTTGGTCCTTGAGACGATGACTTCATTTGTCATACAATATGAGAGTTAAATTAACTAGGACTATTGTAATGGATGTCACTTCAATCCCAATGAGGTAGTACCCATGAGGGCTCTCACTTCTTTTGGCAGCATATTTCATGTATCTGAATTCGGTCTTGTTCTCTAAATGGTGAAGCTGATAGCTTTTATGACATTTTTTCATTTTTAGCAATATTTTTTATGTCTGCACATATTTAGATCACTGGTAAACAATTAGGCAGTCTTCTGGTGCGTTTTCGCAAGAGGCCTATGTAGTCGATGACAGGTAGCAGAGTGTAGTGGCAGAACATCACAATGCTATGGTAGTATAGCAGCTAGCTGTATGTCCACTTCATCGAAGTTTAGTGAAACAATACAAGAAATTTATATTAGCAACATACTTTGATCTTGAGCAAACGAATCGAGTAAATTTCTGAGAGGATTCCATGGCTTCAACTGCAATCATTGTGATGCTCTTGTTTTAAGGAAAAGAGATTGTTCCATTGTTAAGGTTACTATTAAATGAAGACCTTGAATAGGAATTGTATTAAGAACTTTTTGTGGAAACTGCTTGATCTTACTCAATAGTAATTTATCAATTTTTTCACCAATGAAAAAACTTGAAAATGAATTTTTTTTAACCATGTTATTGGTGCGAAGTATCCACCAAACTTGCAGATGTATAATTTTTGCTGAAAAATCTGCCCGACAACCTTTAGCGGGGTCTCCCCTACCAACCACAAGGTTAATAAAGTGTGGTTTATTGGAACATAATCTGTTTTTTTGTTTATTCTAATCCTAGTAATAAATCAGTAAAATTTCATTATATCAAGCTAAGTTAATGAACAAGATCAGGGTATAAATTAAGAAGTTATTGAGTTCATACTTATTTTAATGTTCTTAAAGTAGATGCACTTCTTCAGCAAAGATTAACAGGCGTAATTTGTTTTCGTTAAGAATTGAGATAAACAAATTGTGATAAGCTCATTGTTTTTAGTGGTTATTAACTTCTTATTGTGAGCAGTGAAAATTTCTATTAACTTAAAAGTCAGAACTTACTATTTTCTGAGTTATATCTTGATCATTCTCAAGCTTATAGTTTTTAAGTGGGTGTGTATACTTGTGATGATTATGGATCAGATGTACTATGTACTTTGTATGCCTGTAAAGTGATTGTGAATCATATATGACAAAACTAGTGACCATGAGGAGGCAGATTCAAAACTCAATTATCTCGACAATCACCTTCCGGAAGTACGTGATATCTTTGTTTCATAAGTTCTTCACTATCCGCTGAGTTACCTTTTTTTCATTTCTTCTTTCTCGATGTGCCTGACTGATAACTTTAGCTTATAATAAGCAGTTATCCATTTGATGAGTGAATAGCTGGAACGTTGTGTTTTAATCTTCGTGAAATAAAGTAAAATGAATTCCAGCAGATAAATACCTTATCCTCTCTGAATTTGTAAACCAAACCGTCATCTAATCTTGATTTTGAAATTTTGCTTTGTACTTCAAGGTTGTCAATCACAACTGATTTATATTCATTGTTGTTGTTGCCAAACTAAGAATCTATCATGCATGGAATACTATGCTTTTCTAAGCTTAGAGTTTCCTTTATTACTGTGCTGCATCGAGCTGTTCACTTTTTGCAGCGACCGTGTACGCTGACCAGTAGACAAATTTGCTGTGTTTATTTTTCTGTGCTGCTCATGTAGGTACACATGCATGTACAAATTTTAGAAATAAATAAGAGCTAGTTGAGACTCAGAAAGAATTAGCCAAACTTTGACTTGATCAGAAAGATTCACCTTCCTCAAGCCATTCACAATCCAATGAGGAGAAATTTCCCCCTTATGCCTTAGATCAATACAGAACTGATAATGCATCTGCTACATCATATGAATATGACCCACATAACCAGCAGCTAGCTCTTACCCTTTCTCACCAGGTTGCCTTCCAGCAACAGCTTATGGCCCCTTCATCTCATGCTTCAGCACCAAATGTGACCCAAACCACACACCATACTCGCTATTACATGCTGCCCGCATCTTCACCCAACCCCGTCAACTGCGGCCCAACTACCTCAGTCAGTATCTGACACAGTATCGATATCATCATCAACATCATCTCAAGTAAACCAGCCACAGACTGCGCAACAATTTTCTCAGTATCAGCAGCCATAACAGCTGCAGCAACAGCAATGGTCTCAACCGTTACCTGAGCAGGTCTAACCTCTGCAACCACCCTCAATGCACTCTCAAATGAGACCCCCTTCAGTAAATGCTCACACTATGTACCTTACAAGCCAAGCTACAAGTCCACCTTCCACGGATACATTGCTGAACAGCATGCCGATGCAAAGCTATATTCAGTGATTCTGCCGCAAATCAAGGGCCATTATCCAGCTCAACTAGGTAATCTTGAGGTAAGCGTTATTGCGATCTTGTGGTAAGCATTATTCAGAGGATAGAGTAAATAGTCATCTTGAGCCTCAAATGTGTGAGGTAGTGTCACTATAGTGACAGCCTCTGAAACATTCAAGGACCTAGACGGCTATTTACTCATATAGCACCACCCAAATAAGTTCAAGAAAATACATCTTTAATCTGCATCCCTTCAGCTCCACTAATGCCAACTCCAATATCAGCCTCCTAAGTCCTAAACATACCAACATCATTTGCACCATCACCACTAAACCGCAATTTAAACTTCATACCTACACCCAAACAAATATATAATGCTATCCTGTCATGTTGGTTAACGTTTATGGTGAGAAATAAAAGGATTTGTCCACCATGCATGAAGAGTAAATTGTTTGGCTCTTTTTCTGACATTTATATAATTATTTACATAAATAGGCATGGTAAATCAGATAAGTATACAGTTAAGATATGTTTTTTTTTTAAAAACTGGATTTCATAAATTCTTTTTTTTTGTTTCATTATCGATTTATGGCTTGTAGTACCTTTTTTTTTTGCTGTAACCATTTTCCTTAATATTTCAGTTTTATAACTTGCCCATTTGTTTTCACAAATAATTTGCAAAATGCAAAATTACGGTGCTAGAGTAGTATAGTAACTGTGAAAACATATCTTAACCTTTGGAAATCTATTTCCCCTCAAGTAGTCCTTTAAAACTATCACAATCTGAATAGAGAGATCTACCAAAATTTGTTAAGATACTACACCGCATGGTCCGTGCCAAATAAACTAGCTTAAAAAGAAACAATTAAGTTAGAATCAACTATGTAATTCACCAATTCCAAGTCTCAAAGTAACAACCCTAGAAGTTAACCAATGAAGGATTCAAGTGAAAAAATCATCCTTGGATGGTGGTACCTCAATACTCATTTTCCCCATCTATATTCAAATAAAAGAACATGATTACATGAAGAAAACCTAATACAAAAACCCATTTTCTGAACTATCTCTTTAATCGGTAACCATAAATGGATCCACATCGCCGAGATCAGCAACCAAAGGTTTCATATCATCTGCATCTTCATCTTCTGGCACAAAGTAAGTTGGGAAAGGAAGTATAGATGTGTCAGGTTTTTCATAAACTGAATCTTTTATAAAAACAAAGTTCCCTGTAGCTCCTGGGACCTGCATAGTGCAATTCATACAAAGGGAAATAATCAGTCCACGTACAGCCAAGATTCCAAATATTTTGGCCAGTTATTAATAAATAATTGAGCTATTAAAATAGATACAGAATGGTTACTGATTCACCATCGTTCTCTTAATGATATCGTCATACAAAATTTCTTAGCTCATATAAACATACAAGTTTCTATACTAGCAGTACTGCAATGTGAATTAAGTGGGATTCAAGTTTAATAAAAAATTAAAATCATTCATGGCCAACTGTCTTAGTTGATATTTTTTGGTCTTAAACCTCCGGTTCCGAGATGGAAGGAACCCTAGTAATCTACAGTTCAGCCAGAGGTAAATAAAATTTGAATGAGGATTGTTTCAGGCTTTCAGCTATGTTTTAAACTCGGATACTTCAGACCGATTCATCTTTAACTGAAGCTCTTTAACCACTCGAGTTTAATCAGATTTTTTCCCCGAGGTGATATAAAATAGTTCCTGTCCTATAGCTCCAACAACAACAACAAGTATATAAAATTAATTACCTGGCCTTTCACCCACATCAAATTTCTTGCTGGATCAATTTTGTAGACCCATACATTTTTTACTGTTCTTTGCTTCCCACCCATTCTCCCCGGCATTTTTTTACCTTTAAAAACCTGAACAGTGAGGAAAAATATATTATCACAACAACTATAGGTGAGAAACATAAATGTAAAGAAAATAAACTTATACAGACAGTCAATCTAACATATTTTCAATATATACAAATACAGAAAGCTGTATTAATTAAGAAAGAATACTGATCTAAAGGACTCCATCCAACCTTACAAGGACCAAGCATTCCTGAAGAACCCATGGTTCTATGTGCTTTCGAATTCCCATAGGATGCTGAACCTCCCTTGAAATTCCACCGATCGATCACACCCTGGAAACAGAAAAGATAATTTAAACCAACACCCACGTAACTGAAAAGACATAAATCTGTAAAAAAATGGTAGTATCATGTTATTGCCTGATTTACTCAATGGAAGGTTTTAACATGAAACAGAGAAGTATCCACAGTCATACACGAATAACAATTAAAATAAGAAACAGAAACAAAAAAATAAACAATAAACCACTCTTTAGAAAGCATGCAAACCAACATTTAGTTTTTCAAATTTCCAGAGAGGTCAAGTAAAACAGAACGAGAGAAAAGAATAAAGCTGCACCATTACCTTAACTTGTACATGCAAGATGAAAGTTGAAACTACCGAACATCGATAATTGTCCAGAAGTAAATAAATTGTGAAACGAAACAATTAACCAAATAATAAATAATGACATATAATACATGTTTGAATCTGTCAACTTATTATTGTTTCTGACTGGTGTAATTCATTTTAATCTTACAAATGCAAATTTAATAAATTCTTCAACGGAATAATAACTAATCATGTCAACAAACAAACAAAGAACACAATGCATTCAACTCAACTATTATTATACAGACACATGCAGGAACAAATACTACATACTCAATGTAAGAGAGAGATCGTTATTTATAAGGAAAAGGAGATGAGAAGTAAGTAGTGCGAGGGAAAGAAAAATACCTGAAAACCTTTTCCTTTAGTGATTCCTGTGATGTCAACGTACTGGTCGGGAACAAAATGGCGAACATTAAGTGATGTACCAACAGGAAGAAGTGCATCCTCTGTCACTCGAAACTCCTGAAGCTTCCTCTTCATAGGAACTCCTTGAGCCCTAAAATGACCCACTTCAGGCTTTGTCAAGTGTTTCTCCTTCTTCTGTCCACAACCAATCTAACTAAAACAAAATATCAAACATGTCTATAATTAGATACACATTGAACTTAATAATATACACGAGGGAACAAGCAACTTCGCTTAATAATTCATTATAAACATTGAGTAACTTTCGCAATAACTCAAGTTGTTCCACGAGTAACTCTAAGGTGAGTTAATCTGCTTAATAATTCATTATAAACATTAAATTTGATCGAGAGAACGAAATGGAACGCACCTGGAGAGAACAATAGCCTTCCTTCTCAGGAGTTTTGACCTGAGAGACAATGTTATCATCAACCCAAAGGATAGAAATTGGAACTCTAGCACCCCATTTATCCCAAAGTGCAGTCATTCCACATTTTACAGCTATAACACCAGTTCATTGTGAATTCGGTGTCATCATGCTAGGTTTTGCTTCAATCCTCCGTATAGTCTCAACATCTGAACTCAAAAATCGTGGCAGTGGCGCCACAGGGAATTTCCGTAGACGAGAAACCACACCTCTCAAAAATGCTAGCATGGCAAAGCATATGTATATGGAATTATAAAAAACAATCTTATAATAAAAAACAGTTCCAAATTACTTTCATTTTCTTATGAATTAAGAAAGAGTAAACTACTAAATTCGTCTCTAACTTTGTAGAGCGCTCTCAAATAGGTCCCTAAGATTATGAAAATTTGAAAAAGTCCTTAATTCTATCAAATTTTGCTCAATTTAGTCCTTGTGAGAGTATATTAGGGATTAAAATGAGAATAGATTGTTAAAATATAGAGACCTAATTGATAGTAAGTAGTTAAATATAAGGAACAACTTAATGGTTTAAGAGTTAGGGATATTTTTGAAATATTCATAATCTCAGAGACGTATTCGAGAGTGAAGAAAATAGAACACGCAAAATGAACAGAATGAAGATGGATGAATACCTGAGTTGTTGAAAATGAAAGAGGCAGAAGCGAAGAGAGAGTGTCGGATGCGAGTGATCAGCTTGTCTGCCTTTACATTCTTATGGGTTTAAGGTTTTGAGTTCTGCTCTTCCCCCAGCACATTTCGCTCCCACTCTGCAGCTTGCGTTAGTTAACTTACGCGGCATGAGTTAACTCACGACGCAACGTGTTGTTTCCCGCGTGAGTTAACTCATGCTAGTTCATACTAAATGGGAATACGTTTGTTGCACATCCCCCAACCCAAAACTCACGTTTTGTTTAGCAGCAAAGCAAAAAAGGCAAATATTTTAGTCCATCATCATCATCATCAGGATGACATAATAATCAACAAGGTAAATGTTTCAGGCCTCAGCCAACCTGTTCCAATTTCCAATTTTCTTCAGCTGCTTTTCGATTGTTCTCGGCAAACAGTAACCTACTAAAGTCCTCTTCTGTAAACTCCATATTCAATTCTTCTATGATCGTAACACTTTCCAATTTCCAAAATTCTAGTATTATGGCCGCTGTCGAATTGGAGGCCCATGACAGAATAACACACACTCTCTCTCAACCACATGCATTCATAAATCATAATCTGTCCTTGTGTGTGCTGTTGTCTCTTAATAAATATTGCTTCCTCTTAATCAATAAGTTAACTCACGCACGCGCCAGGTATAATAATTTAACTCACGCATTGAAAAGGCTGCAGCGCGAGTGTTTTGTGTAGGAAGAATAGATCTAAGGTTTTTTGGGGTTTTATATGGACAAATTAGCATTCCTTTTTATTTTTTTATATACACTTTTTATTTTCAATTAAGCCTGACTTTTTTTTTATTATGGATATAAAATATAGTGGTTATGATATTCAATAATTTAGATGCTAATTTTAAAAGATATTGAGATCATTTTCCCTAAAAAAAAAAAGATATTGAGATTGTTTGTTACATATTATAGAAAATGAAAATAAGAGGTTGTTTTGTGTTTGTTTACCAAAACGAAAATAACTTTAAAAAATATCTGTTATAAAAAAATGTTTTCATGTCTGTCCAAAAAAAATAATTTTGTGGAAAAGATATTAAAAATAACTTCTCATTTAAAGTACGTTCGTTCTAGCTTTTTTAAAAGAAAAAATCACTTTTTAAAAAATGATAATCACTTAAAAAATCAAAAAACATATTTAAATGAGAAGATGTTAAAAGTATTTTTTTTCTTCAAAAAATAGTTTTTCTTAGAAGAGAGAAAATAAGTATATGAAGGTGAAGGTAATTTTGTAACAAAAAATATGTTGTTTTCGACTTTATCCTGCACTGTAACGACAACTCAAACTCCTAAAATGACAATGACGATTTCGAATTTGTCGCATTTCGAAATCACTACCGTGATTTAACTCACTACGTTTTCTCAATCTTCAACTGCGATGATGGCGGAGAAAAGAAAAACTCCGATACGATGGAGATTTTGATTCCATTTCATTGAAAAAATTGTTTAGTACAAACACTATGTTTGATTTTTCTGACAGGTTGCTGCTCCACCAACAACCCCTAGCTGCAATGCTCTTGTGGAGGATCTGGAAAAGTCGCAAAGTTATGGGAAGCATAGAATCTACTTCCACTTACATCATCTTCCATGCTAATGACTCCATAGGGTATGGAATGTGCTTCAGGAACCATTTGGGACAACTTTTATTGGGTAAATCAGGTTACTTACACTTATATGTCTTGTCTCTAGAAGCTGAAACCATTGCTTTACTAGAATCTATCAAAATGGCTATTTCAAACGGATTTCACTCTGTCTGGTTTGAAACAGTTTGTAAGTTACATGCATATGCCCTTTCATCATCTATTGTTCCTAATACTGAGTTTGGTGTCCAATCTCTCAATGTCGAATCCTTTAATCTACTAATTACAACTTTACAACGTCGTTTGTTAAGAGGCAAGCTAATAAGGTTGCTCATAGTATTGCTAGAGCATCTTTATCTCATCCTAACCCCTATGTTTTCAATGGTGTACCATCTACTATGTACTTTTTATTTATGAATGAAATGCACTAAATTTGACTTTGCTAAAAAAAAGAAGCAAGAGTTAATTGGGTTTAGTGTTGGTTTTAACCCTAATATTGGAAGAGGTTTTCCTCTTCATGTTTGATTAACTGTACGTCAAATTTTAACTATGTTAAGTAAAAAAATAATGTTTGTTGGTGTTTATCGTCCGGTTCTCAGAGAAATAGGATTATGATAATTCAGAATTCGATCGAAAAGTAAGTAAAATCTAGCTAAGAATTGTTCCACCAAAAACTGAGTATGACTATAAGATGATTTTGAGATATTAATTTCTTAAAAATTCAATTTTGGAGTAGGACAAAGTTAAAGAGTTTTTCTAGTCCTACCCCATATGTTTCTGGTTACACCGAAATTTACTTAAAATTTTACAACAATACCAAAATTGTCGTTTTCATATAAATTTTCTTAAAACACTGATTTCATTATCACTATAAACTTTCACCCTCTTTCACGCACAAACAATCATGGATGTTCAATTATTCTCAATGAATGATTAAAGAATGAATTAAAACGTCTTTCATTCATACTCTATTGCATATATGTAAAAGTGAATATCTTCTTTTCTTTGGTGATGCTAAGTTTTTATTTTTTGTTGTTGTTCAAATACCCACATGTTAATGCTACAAGTGACAATTATTTGATGGTGCACATTAATTCAATTTATGTAAACATTCATTTAAAAGTTGAGGTTAACATAAATTCAGTTTAAGTAGTACATGTAAACTCATATGACCATAACCTACTTAAACGAGGTTTACATGTAACTATTTAAAATAAGATTACGTAAAATAAGCATGTATATTTAAACTCAGTTTCCGTGAAAAAAGAAAAAGGATATAACTTATTTGAAGTTTTGCATCAAGTGATATTTGATACAATTTTTCCTTCTAAAGAATCTAACAATGAAACTCTTAAATTAATTATTGAGAAGTAGAGAATCATAGGTTCAAACCCGCAATTTATTACGATATGAGCTTTATTTTAGGGACGTTTTTTTTCCTTTTCTTGATTACGAAGGAAATTGTAATTCATTTGGTTTATGTTCGTTAATTTGTAGATGTTTTTGTTGAAATCATGTTGAGAACTTTTTTTTATATACTTCCTCCATCCCTATATCTAAATACCTTTTGCATTTTTCACATTTCTTAAGAAAAATTGTTATTGCAATTAATGTGTCTATTTTGCGTGTTAATATTACCAAATTGTCATTTGTTTGTATCTGTATTAAATTTGACTTTTCATATTTCAAGACAAGTTAGTGGTATTAATTAGGGGTATGTTTAGAGAAAAAAAACAATAAATGAATCTAGTAATTTGAAAAGGAGTTTACATTTATGGATAAAAATAAAGTCAAATAGATGCTTATATACAGGGACGGAGGAAGTATATAGATTTCCTCCATCAAAATTACCCATATTTGAGACGTCGAGTGGTACCTATTTCACATCAAAACACTGTTCAACAATGAATTCAAATAACTTAAGTTGATGCCAAAAATTGTAAATAGTGTTTCTTAAAAATTCTCCACCCCAGATGAATTATAAGCAAAATTTACTTCAAATTTTATATTTTCAATAAAATCATGTATGAGAGAATTGTTCAATTTTTTTTAAATAGTTGTACAAATAACATCAATGACCAATCACGTGAAATCCTTATACAAGCATCAGTAACTCAACCCATATAATAGGGAACTTTTGAGCCAAGTATCAAAGAAAAGTATCTTAGACATAATCATGTAGATGCACGTGTTAAGTAACGCGCCTTTTTTTTTTTGGTCTATTCCCGCTATGACCGTTACACAAGACCACTTCTCATTCTTCTCTCTCTGTAACTAACTAACTTACTAACCAAATAACAGAATCATAACACACAGTCACACTCTCTCTTCCCAACTCCAATGACATGCCAACCACTCGCACAACCTCCGTCGCGGCCGAGCCCTACAACATCCTCCCACTCCACAACTCCCTCACCACTGACCACCCCTCCCTCCGCTTCCCCGAAATCCGCGCTGCCTTCTCCGCCCTCAACACCGTCGGTGACCTTCACCTTCCTCCCCAATGGCAACCTCACTACGACCTCCTAGATTGGCTAGCCCTCTTTTTCGGCTTCCAGACAGACAATGTCCGCAACCAACGAGAACATGTTCTCCTCCATCTCGCCAACGCTCAGATGCGTCTCAATCCTCCACCAGACAACATCGATTCCCTCGATGCCTCTGTAATCCGCTCGTTCCGGAAGAATCTTCTACGTAACTACACTTCCTGGTGCAGTTACTTGCATGTCAAGTCAAGTGTCTGGCTTCCTGATCTCAAAAATAATAACTCTGATCATCGTCGTGAGATTCTGTATGTTTCTCTTTATCTTCTCATTTGGGGAGAATCTGCGAATTTACGTTTTATTCCTGAATGTATTTGCTATATTTTTCATCATATGGCAAATGATTTAAATAAAATCTTGCGGAGTAAGAAAAACAATGACCATTATGATTATGAACCGTTCTTTCATTCGCAATATGGTTTCTTAAACGATGTTGTGAAGCCGATTTATCAAATGGTGAAGTTTGAGGCTGAGATTAGAAGTAGTAATGGAACGGAACCACATACGAGATGGAGAAATTTTGATGATATAAATGAGTATTTTTGGAGCAAGAGGTGTTTTGAGAAATTGAAATGGCCTATTGATGTTGGGAGTAGTTTTTTCGATGGAAATCGTGTTGGGAAGACGGGTTTTGTTGAACAGAGGTCGTTTTGGAATTTGTTTAGGAGTTTTGATAGGCTTTGGGTGATGTTGATTTTGTTTCTTCAAGTGGCGATTATTGCTGGTTGGAATGATAGAGCTTATCCTTGGCGTGCGGTGATGGAGGATCGCGATTTGCAGGTTCTGCTTTTAACGGTTGTTTTTACGTGGAGTGGTTTGAGGTTTTTTCAATCTTTGCTTGATATAGTTATGCAATGGAGATTGGTTTCGAGGGAGACGAAGTTGCTTGGAGTTAGGATGGTGTTGAAAAGTATCGTTGCTGCAGGGTGGGTCGTTGTTTTTTCTTACTTTTATGCAAAGACATGGTCGCAGAGAAAACATGATAAAGAATGGTCTGTGGAGGCTAATAAGAGGTTGATAATTTTTCGTAAAGTTTGTTTTCTTTTTGTTGTTCCAGAGCTTCTTGCTTTGGCACTTTTTATACTACCTTGGATTAGAAATTTTATGGAGAAAAGAAATTGGAGGATTATTTATATGTTCACATGGTGGTTTCAGAGGAGAATTTATGTTGGTCGTGGATTGAGACAAGGTCTTGTTGATAGTGTTAAGTATACTTTGTTTTGGGTTGTGGTGTTGGTTTCAAAATTTAGTTTCAGTTACTTTTTACAGATTAAACCTATGATTGCTCCATCAAGAGCAGTATTGGATCTTAAGGATATTGATTATCATTGGCATGAGTTTTTTCAAAAAGGTCATAGCATTTTTGCTATTGCGCTACTGTGGATTCCGGTTGTTTTGATTTACCTGATGGATATTCAGATATGGTATTCGATATATTCGTCTTTGGTTGGGGCAACGGTGGGTTTGTTTGCACATTTGGGCGAGATTCGAGGTATGCAACAGCTGAAGTTGAGGTTTCAGTTTTTCGCCACTGCTGCTCTTTTTAATTTAATGCCAGAAGAGCAGTTGTTGAATGCAAGGGGGACATTGAGGAGCAAGCTGAGGGATGCAATTCATAGGATGAAGCTAAGGTATGGACTTGGTCATCCTTTTAAGAAGCTCGATTCTAATCAGGCTGATGCCAAGAAATTTGCTTTGTTATGGAACGAGATAATTATGTCCTTTAGAGAGGAGGATATCATTTCTGATAAAGAGGTTGAGCTGCTGGAGCTGCCAAACAATGCTTGGAATGTTAGGGTTATTCGTTGGCCATGTTTTCTTCTCTGCAATGAATTGCTACTGGCATTAAGCGAGGCCAAAGAACTAGTTGATTCTCACGATAGGAGGCTTTGGAGAAAGATATGTAAGTACGAGTTCAGGAGATGCGCTGTGATTGAAGCATATGACTGTATCAAACACCTGTTTCGACAGATTATCAGACCTGATAGTGAAGAACATTCTATTGTGACTGCTATGTTTCAAGAAATTGATCATTCAATTGAGATTGGGAAATTCACCAAAGTATTCAAAACTACAGCACTTCCCCAGCTCCACGGCAAGTTGATAAAACTTCTTGAATTGTTAAATAATGGAATGAAAGATTCTAACCGATTGGTGGACACCCTTCAGGCTCTTTATGAGATTTCTGTCAGAGATTTTTTCAAGGAGAAAAGGGATAACGAACGGCTAAAGGAGGATGGTTTGGCTCCACAAGATCCAGCTTCTTCTCAGATTTTACTTTTTCAGAATGCCATTCAGTTCCCTGACACCATGAACGAGAACTTCTATCGGCAGATTCGACGCTTGCTTACTATTCTTACCTCCAGGGATTCAATGCAAAACATTCCAATTAATCTAGAAGCTAGACGGCGAATTGCTTTCTTCAGTAACTCACTTTTTATGAAGATGCCCCATGCTCCTCAAGTTGAGAAAATGATGGCTTTCAGTGTTCTAACCCCTTATTATAGTGAAGAAGTGGTTTACAGTAAAGAGCAGCTCAGAACTGGGAATGAAGATGGGATATCAACTCTATACTATCTGCAGACTATATATGAAGATGAATGGAAGAATTTTATGGAGAGAATGCGGCGAGAGGGGATGATGAAAGACCGTGAAATATGGACAGATAAACTAAGAGAATTGAGGTCATGGGCATCGTATAGAGGCCAGACACTATCGCGGACTGTTAGGGGAATGATGTACTACTATAAGGCCCTCAAGCTTTTGGCTTTTCTAGATTCTGCATCAGAAGTAGAGATCACAGAAGGCTCACGTGAACTTGTTCCATTGAATCAAGATATCCCAGACAGTATCAACTCGCAAAAGTCATCATTTTCTGAAGCAAGCAGTACAGTAAGTTTGTTCAAAGGCCATGACTATGGAACTGCATTAATGAAATTCACGTATGTGATTGCTTGTCAGATATATGGAACTCAGAAGGCAAGAAAGGATCCTCATGCCGATGAAATTTTGTATTTAATGAAAAACAATGAAGCCCTAAGAGTTGCCTATGTTGATGAGGTTCGCACAGGGAGGGATGAGAATGAGAAGGACTATTATTCTGTTCTTGTTAAGTATGACCAACAGCTGGAGAGGGAGGTGGAAATATACCGTGTAAAATTGCCAGGTCCCTTGAAACTTGGAGAAGGAAAGCCAGAAAATCAAAACCACGCCATCATATTCACTCGCGGGGATGCAATTCAAACTATTGATATGAACCAGGATAACTATTTCGAGGAGGCACTTAAAATACGAAATCTCTTGGAAGAATTCAAGCATTACTATGGCATTCGAAAACCAACTATTTTGGGAGTGAGGGAACATATATTTACAGGTTTCGTTTCCTCTCTTGCTTGGTTCATGTCAGCTCAGGAATCAAGTTTTGTCACCTTAGGGCAGAGGGTTTTGGCAAACCCTTTGAAAATTCGAATGCATTATGGCCATCCGGATGTGTTTGACAGGTTTTGGTTTATAACTAGAGGTGGTATCAGTAAAGCTTCTAGAGTGATCAACATAAGCGAGGACATTTTTGCCGGTTTTAACTGTACTATTCGTGGAGGTAATATCACACATCATGAATACATTCAAGTTGGAAAAGGAAGGGATGTTGGGTTGAATCAGATATCAATGTTTGAAGCCAAGGTTGCCAGTGGAAATGGGGAGCAAGTATTGAGCAGAGATGTATATAGATTGGGTCATAGACTGGATTTCTTCAGGATGCTGTCATTCTTCTATACTACAGTGGGATTCTTTTTCAACACAATGATGGTGGTTCTTACGGTTTATGCATTTCTGTGGGGTCGATTATTGCTTGCGCTTAGTGGTATTGAAGCTGCTATGGAAAATAACAGCAATAAAAATAAAGCACTTGGTATAATAATGAATCAGCAGTTCCTAGTCCAAATTGGACTTTTCACTGCCCTTCCAATGATTGTGGAGAATTCCCTTGAACATGGATTCCTTCAAGCTGTCTGGGATTTTTTGACAATGCAGCTCCAACTTTCATCAGTTTTCTACACATTCTCCATGGGTACACGTAGCCATTTCTTTGGACGGACTATCCTGCATGGAGGTGCAAAATATCGAGCCACAGGTCGTGGTTTTGTTGTAGAGCACAAGAGTTTTGCAGAAAACTATAGACTCTATGCTCGTAGCCATTTTGTGAAAGCAATTGAATTGGGGTTAATATTAGTAATTTATTCATCACACAGTTCTGTATCAACTAAAACATATGTTTATCTAGCCATGACCATCTCTAGTTGGTTTTTGGTTGCATCATGGTTTATGGCACCCTTTGTATTCAATCCTTCTGGTTTTGACTGGTTAAAAGCTGTGTACGATTTTGAAGACTTTATGAACTGGATCTGGTTCCGTGGAGGTGTGTTTGCTAAAGCAGAAGAGAGCTGGGAAAAGTGGTGGTACGAAGAGCAGGATCATCTAAAGGTAACAGGATTTTGGGGAAAGCTTATGGAGATAATTTTAGACCTCCGTTTCTTCGTCTTCCAGTACGGTATTGTCTACCAGCTCGGCATAGCTGCAGGAAGTACCAGCATAGTTGTTTACTTGCTATCATGGATTTATGTTGTTGTTGTGTTCAGTATTTATGTGGTGGTAGCGTATGCAAGGAATGAGTTTGATGCAAAACATCACATCTATTACAGATTGATTCAGTCACTTGTCATAGTTTTTGCCATACTTGTGATACTTGCTTTGTTGGAATTCACTCAATTCAAATTCATGGACCTTTTTACTAGTTTGTTAGCATTCATTCCCACAGGCTGGGGTATGCTATTGATTGCTCAAGTATTTAGGCCATTTTTGCAGCGCAGCATAATTTGGCATGGTGTTGTTTCGATGGCTCGTCTATACGATATATTATTCGGAATCATTGTTATGGCTCCTGTTGCAGTACTGTCATGGTTGCCTGGGTTTCAAGCAATGCAAACCAGAATTCTCTTCAATGAAGCATTCAGTAGGGGCCTTCAGATAACCAAGATAGTTACAGCAGGAAAAAAATCTATATAAGTTGAATTTGATTCAATGTAAATTTTCTTCACGGTGATTTTAATCTTTGAGATATATAATGCTGCTGTCATGGTTGCCAGGGTTTCAAGCAATGTGATTCAATTCAGGTACCCTTTTCTTTTATATTACAAGCTAAGGAAAATTTGCTTAATTATGTGTGCATTTGTGTTTAATATTTGAGATATATAATGCTGCTTGCTCACAGTGATTTTTGAGGCTTATAATGTGTTCCACAAACTGTTGTTACTTGACTCTTTGTCAAATTGTCATTCTATTTCTTGCATCTTTCTATCAATATGTTCAATTATAATAGTTTTATCCTCAGTATGGTTTAGCAATTAGTATAGTTTTATCTCCATTAGTTGACCTTTTATCATAATTCTGCAGCTCAAAGCCTCAAACTGTAAAAGCTTTGGGAGAATTCCTCTACGCGTCACGTGGAGTGCTGAACCTCTGAAATAAGCCGATCCAAAAAACAACGATCGGGTCGTAACTCCAGATGGATTTTGTGCGACTGGGCGTTACAATCTGATAAACCTAAAGGGCTTTTGAACAGACTGAGGGGCCATAGTCTCAAACTTTGGTTCAAAATCAGAAGAATGGAAAGATTACTCCTTGAATGCATCCCATGTGGCCACTAGTTGAAGCTGCATATAATTAAATCATGTCGTGGCTTGCATTTTGTCATGTTTTGTTTTGTTTCAATATCAGACAAAACCGTGGACTTCAATGTAACCATACATCAATGTCAATGTTCAATATTACCAATCAGTATCTGTATATCAATCAATTTATAGTAAAATAAAATAATAGTTATAGTATTAGAACAGAATAATCATAAAAAACTTTACCAAAATATATATATTTAATGTGTATGTCGTGTGCCTCGTGGGCTGTGGCAAAAGCACATGCCATTTGTACTGCGCTTTAAAATTGTTTATATTATTTTTTCAAAAGACAAAATTGTTTATATTGTATAGCAATAGCACCAGAACATTATGTTTGATTGTAATTTTGTAGAAAAAGAAAATGAAAATGAATGATTTTTTTTATTTTGAGTGAAAGAGTTAATTTGATAATTGATCAAGAGATGAAAAATACAATAGAGTTTTTTTTTTAGGAGAAAAATGTAAGTTGATAATATATTGATTGGTGAGAGAATTAAAAGGAAAAAAAGTGTTTGTCTTTGACGTTTTGTTTGATTGAATAGAAAATGACAATATAATTATTTTATATGATAAATGCAAGAAGATAAACATGTGTTATGATAAAAATGTGAAGATGAAGTTTTTTCTTGTAAAAAAAAATCGAACAGTGCCAAAGCAGAGCAATTGTTCCTCTAATTGACCATTTTTTAGCTTAACAATTATCATATTTGATAAAAAAAAAAATAACAATTATCATATGGTAAAAAGATATTGGAGTTGTGATATTTAAACCATATATTATAGTTATACTTTTTATAGGGTTAGGCTAGAAGACACCATTTATGAAAGTGTTTTTTAGCAAGTTATTCTATAGGCATTTGCTAAAAGACATCAACTAATTTTTATGAAGGTGTCTTTTGCCAAGTTATAACTAAAAAGTTGATAATCACACCTTAAGGTGTGGAAAACCCTTTTTTTTTTATAAGAGTTTAACTTTTCCCACCATGTTGTCTTCTCGCGCGCCCTACAAAAATTCCAAAAATACTTCTGGTCCGGATTACGTTTTCCGAACCAGATTGTTAGTGTTTCCGGAAAATACTAGAACAAAGGTTCATAACATAAATAGAAGCAACATAAGACAAATAAACAGTTAAAAAAAACCATAATAACATAAATGTTGAATCTTGTTGGAAAGTGTGTTTTCAAGTGGATTTCTTTGAGTTAGATCATGCTGCCTTGCCAAATGACATATTCATATGGCAGGCAGCAAGATTTAACTCATAGCAATCTCTTGATATTTTTGAGTTATCTATCTATCAAGGAGGCAACCTTAAATCTATATATTTTTGAAAGCATGCTGAGGATCTTCACCATACTGGCACATAGAGAGCAATCTATTTTGCAGCAGCATGACAAAGATCCTCAGCACAATGACAAAAATGTTCATGGTCTCTTTGGTGTGTTTGTTTGTATTTTTGACAGCATGCTGAAGATCTTCATCACGCCGTCAAATAGAGAGCTATCTATTTGCGACAATGTGAGAAAAATCCTAAGTTTAATGACAAAAATTTGCATGGTTTTCTTTGGTGTGTTTGTGTGTTTTGCTGGTATTGAAACTGAAAACCAGAGATGGTGTATTTATAGAGGTCTTTCGGATGTTGTGAACCACATAAACTCTTGGTGCAATGTGGTCCATACAGAAGAATCATATGCTGAAGTATTCCGGATTTCGTTTTCTAGAATACACTTATGCCCTATGTTCACCAATATCGTATTAATCCGGAAAATATATTCTGGAAAACAAAGGTGCATTTCAGATTGTATTTTTCGGACTGCATCGGTGTCATGGCCGGTGGTCTGCACCACAAGCAAAACGTTTTTCAAACGTTTTGTGTCGGTGATCAAGTCAAGAAAACGTGTTTTACCACGTTTTTGACTACATTTATGGCATCCCAACCATTTTTTGACCCACCCTCCCTATAAATAGCCTTTCAAACCCCACCGTTTCTCACACCATCCTCTTCCACCTTCTTCTCCTCTTCTACAACCATGGTTTTTCATCGTTGGCCTTTCATAGAAACAAGTCTCTTTTGAAATTTTCAAGGATTGTATGAACGATCAACGGGGTTCAGAGACATTGTTTTCTTCTTTTCGCCCTCCTCTTTCCTCCTCCCCTGTCTCCCCTCCAACAATGAAGCTACTGATATGTCCTATCAGCCGGAGCCACTAGTATAACTCACCCCCTGTGGAAATAGTTTTAGGTTCTTATGTAAAAACCTTCAACATTATTGTAATGTATTATTCAAATATCAATAAAATGAGTTGTTTTTATCTTTTTATTTCTGTTTTATATGTTTATTTGCATTTATTTTACGAATTTCAAAGCTTAAAATTGTAAAAGTTCTTGAAAAAGACCATTCCGGAATTTAAAATCCAGATAAATCTGGAAAACATTAACAATTCATTCCGAAAACGAATTCCGGACCAGGGGTAAAAGTGAAAAAAAAATAGGGCGCGCGAGGAAAGACATAGGATGGAAAAAGTAACTCTCTTTTTATAATGATATAGTTATACTGTTATTATAGTTAGAGTAATATTATTTAAACAACCATTTTGTTGACAACTTATGTGACAACCATGAATATATAAAGAAAAAGTAATAATTGACATAAAAACCAAAGCAATAAAAAGATAAAAATAAAATATGACGTGAGTATGAGAGAGAAAGTTGTAGTTTTACAAATATCATAAAAATAATTATACTCTTAAGATAAAAAATACTAACCATATCCCATGTTGAAACAAAGAGAAGTTATGTTTTTATACCGACAAAAGTATGAAGTGTGAACAAACAGGGTTGGGATCCAATCCATCCAGTTTTTGACTTAGAATTGTACTATATCCATGTAGATACTGGCACGTATGACTTTGATAATAAATCCTTGGATAAGAACTCAGAAACTAGCAAGTACTAGTCACATTATTTATAGCATGAAATTGACATTCACCAGTAGTACCATACCATTTACCCAATTAATATTACTAAGAGGAGAGGATAGAACCAAAGTCGTTATTTCGTTAACCCATTCTGATCTCATTAATAGCATTTTGTCTCTGCTCCCACCTCGACCTCGTGCTCTCTCCATGTGCAAAGCGTGATCCCATAACACCTTCAACTCAATTCATTAGTAGTCTCACAGTTTCAACTCTCTCTTCATTTTTTTCACTTCAACGATGGAGCCTTTGCTTCGAGGCGAAAGCAGTGGTGGTTTAAGAAACCGTTCGCGAGGGATAGTCCGTCGCTCCGATGCTATCACCTACGGTTCTAACTACGAGAAAGCCGCTGCTCTCATCGATCTGGTTCGTTCCTCAAATTCAACTCAATCAACTCCCTTTCACTTTCTCTTCCCTTCCATAATTCAACTATTATATATAGTTTTGCAATGGTAGATTTCTTGTTCTATGTTTTAGGATTCGCTACTGTACTTTATGAATGCTAGATCTTGTTATCAACGTGTATATTCATTTACACTTTTGGAACAACGAAGAAAATTGATTATAGATGTGTTGAATTAATCTTGACATAATTTGATGTTTTCGACTAGTAGAACTGATTCTAACTTTTTAAGTGAAAAAGTTTTATTTGACTTCTAGCCTTGACTTTTTGTTCAACTCACTTTTATCTCAACGTATCCAAACAAAAATTCACTTTACATTTAATTCACTTTTAGTCCAAATCAATTTTATACGTCACCATATGTTGTGTGTTTGGTTTTACGATGACAAAAAAGTTAAGTGATTTTTGTTTGGATACATTCATGTTGAACAATAAATTGGAGTTAAGAATCAATTCTATAATCAAAAAACTTCAAATTACTGTTTCAAGTTAGAATCAATTTTTGGCTCTTTCAAAAGTGAAAATACTCGATCACCAATTCAATCTACTGTGTGAGCATTTGACAGGACTCTGTGATTTTGAATAAGCTTCAAGTTTTCGGTAGAACTGAGAATTTAGTTAATTTTTTCAATAAGGCTAATCAAACAAAGGTTAAGACAAAATCAAATATGAAACTCACGTTGTTGATGGAGACACGTCACTTTTTACATTCGGACTGTTCTTCCAAACATGTACTTTGACAAATGTTAACTCTTAATTACTGGGGGAGTAATACGGTTATAATAGTTATTTTGTATAGTCAGAAATGTAAAAATGGAAAGAATTTTTTGTTTAGAGAACACAAAATATAAGAGGAGATGCAGACATGGATAGGATATAGAAAAGTGAGAGTAATATGGAAGTTTGGTTTCGTTTGTTAAAGAAATGTTTTAGCTCAGTTGTTGACTACTGCAATTAAAAGGAAAGCTATGTGACTTTATTTTTAGTGATAAGTTGATATGATGAAATGGATTAATTGAATATATTGTAACAATTTGTATTAGGTATACAATCAACTGACTACTAACTAGTGATAGCATATTCAGTGGTACAATTTAGTTAATTCCTTCCTTTTAACTCCTATATAGGTAAACCTCCTCTCATAAACTTGTTTAATAGGAGGTCTCCTTTTATCATATTTTAGGAACAGTTTTTTGTTGATATTAGTTTTCCGTTACAGATTTGTTAGCAACATAATCACAATGGTTCTAAATGTCATAGATTTCTCTTGTACAAAGCAAAAGTAATTTCATTTTAAAATTGTTTCTCATTTGTTTGAAGACTCCTACAGTGATTTTTTTCCCATTACTTTTTTTTTTGTGCAAATATAGCATCTTCTTTTTTGTTCTTTCATTCAGGACTGTGTGCTGATTTTTAGAAAGAATTGCTACGCATGATTTCTAGTTCTGCTTTTGAAGTTTTTCCTATAAAAAATCTTCTTATTTTGATCCCCTTTTGAGTGTGTACCTAAGCAAAAGTAGATAAAGTATTTTTTATTATTTATTTATTTTTAAAAAAAAAACAATACTTCTCTGGCTAATCATGTTTTATGGTGAGAGTATTTGACATATATATTCTCCTAGCTTCCCTGTAAAAAGTATGTACGTACATAATTACTTTTTGGTCAGTTAATGATTTGTCATTCTGGTTGGAAATGCATTACACAGGCTGAAGATGGTGTTGGTATACCTGAGCAGCTTCTGGATTCATCAGACTTTCAAAGTTATTCAAAATTTTATTTTTGGTTCACTAAATTCGATCTCCTCTGGTCTCTTAGTTATTTTGCTCTGATAGTCCTGAATTTCCTGGAGGTTTGTAGTAAGCTTTGCTTAAACTTCAATTGAATAAATTGTTTTTGAGGCCTTTAGGCTAACCAAAATGAAATAGAATAGAAAGAAGATATTTCACAGTGTACTTTATATGCTACAGAAACCTCTATGGTGCGAAAAGAATGCCACACATTCTTGCCAAGATAGAGAGTATTACTTTTTGGGAGAGTTGCCATATCTAACTGCTGCAGAATGTATTATTTATGAGGTAAGAGTTCAGTACTTCAGAGCTCAGACATTATCTATCTTTTTAATGTGTAAATTACTGATGAACCTTTTACTTGATGTCATTTTGAAAATGGTGAATACCTTTGACAGTATATGTGTCATTTCCATGTTAAATTATATTTGTTATTCCCCTATAGCTTGAAATTTAAATGAAACAGCTAACAGTACCTGTCTGTATCATTATCTTATTTACTGGACCTGAATGTGTCGTTTTAGACGATTTAAGTGTGTGAAATTGTTAAGCAAGTATTTTAAAAAGATAAGGAAAATGTTCTCCGAATTATCCTTCCCCTGCATACATTGGATAAACTACAACACGTGGTTACTTTGATGTTTCTATTTTGGCATTTATGCAGTTCTGCTGGGAGTGTCTTTTTCCTTCGGAGATTTAACTGTAGTTATCATCCCAATGGATTTTTTATTAATGACTTCCAAATTTTTTTTTCACATTTTATCATATTTGGCTTGTGTCCTTTTTCTCTTTGCATTTAAAGATGATTTCTTATCCTCTCATCAGATATGGATTCTATTTTTTTTTTCTTTTTCTAATGAGATTTTCTTCTTTTGTTAAAAACAATTGGAAGGGTTTACATGCTAAATGGGATTCCTTATGGTGTATTAATTTTGTTTGATCTGTAGGATCGTTAAGGTGTCCTTATATTCATCTTTCATTTATTTCTGTAGTATTTTGTCTTACCAGACCTTTTTGTGTAATACAGGGAATATGTCTTGTTTTGCTAAGCATTCATACTTTCTGGCCGTTATCATATGAAGGGTCCCGTATATATTGGAGAAGTCCTATTAATTTATTGAAGGTATGTTGATTCAAGATCCTACTAATGAATATAATTGAGTAATTGGAAACAGCGCTTTATTAGTTCTGCAAATCTACTTGTCTCAAGAGCATACTTTTGAGGACCAAATTTTCAACAAAGAACATGATTTCTGGAAGGTACTGTTGGTCAATACCCAACCCACACCCCAGCCTATAGTTTAGTGTACTGAAAGACTTGAACTACAACTGAATAGCAGGGGAAACACAATGCTTCATGAATGACCAATCTTTCAAAACTCAGTAGCGAACATGCTAGGGGTACTAAATGCAACTATTCCTATTAGTCTTTGATAAAGTATGTGCATATAAGTAAAACAGGGGTCGTACGAGAGAACAAAATTCTAAGATGTCCCGTTGATTGTCCTCTCCTCCTAAGGGTGGCTACGTCCGACTCATTGCCCTCTAATCTCAAGTAATAAGTTATATGATATCATCTCATCAGGGGGCTGCATCTCATTGAAAAGCCTTCTCCTTTTATGAGTGGTTTGTTCCAAAGGGATGGCTTCATAGATCAAATAGCTCTATCCCCCTGGAATCATATATCATCTCATCGAGGAAGCTCTATCTCGTTAATAGCTATTTAACAAATATCTTTCTCTTCTAAAATGATATAACTAGGCGCACACAGTTACCCCTGTTAGCAGCCATGAGACTCTGACCTGGATCCCTTAAAGTACAAAGAACAAAATTCTGAATCTCATAATTTCAAATTCAACTCTTTCAAATACTTGCTTATTATCCAGTTCACTGAATAGAATGCTGACCTTTTTCTTTTTAGTGTGTAATAATTAAATTGGTGCTTTTCATATATGCTTCAGACTACTAATAAAATAATTTACTTGTATTTTCAGGCCTTCTGTCTGTTAGTTATCCTTGCTGATATGCTGGTTTATGCTCTGTATATGTCTCCAGTGGCTTTTGATTTTCTACCTTTCAGAATTGCACCATATATCAGAGTTGTTCTTTTCGTTCTGAATATTAGGTATTGATTGACAGATCTCCATCTTTCATTTTACTTTGGAATGAATCTATTGTTGCAGATTCTCCTTTTGGACCTGTGCCTGAGAGTTTTACAATTGTTGTTCACGTTTAGGACTTTTAGTTATTATTTGCACAGGAGGAATGGTGAATGATTGAATGGGATAGAGACAACATAGGGTAGGATAGGATGCAACATATGTTTCATACACTGTCTATGTTGATAGTACACTTCCACCTCATTGATATTGGCTGTTAGAAACTGTTGTTGATGATATGTAATGTCCCTTGACCTATCAATCATCTCAAATATATTAGTACCTGACCCCTATAAATTAATTAACAAATTAGCTGTTTTTTGGGAATGGTCAAGATATGGCAGTTAGAGAACTTGAATTGTATTAGAAACTGAAACTGCCATTGATGAAGCTTTGGAGAAGTTAGTTACAGAGTTTGTTAGAGGAGAGAGAGAGAGAGGGAAAATTGTATTCTGTTATTATTCAATGAATCTTAGAGTACAGGGAGATATATATATATATATATATATATATATATATATATATATATATATATATATATATAGATGAACAGAGAAGCTAAAGATATGTGACACATGTCACTCTCTGATAAGCTAATAGACTAAAGCTCAAGACTAATGAGTTCTTGTAACTATTACAAGCTTAACATCTATACTCTAATAAATTGAAACTGAATTCCCAGGAATTGTACAAATATACTCCCTCCGATCCTATATATAAGAAAATTTTCAAAAAATATGTTAGTCCTATTTATAAGAAAATGTCACAATTTTTAAGGTGTAGTTATTGTTTAAAAGACCTTTCTACCCCTTATTCAACGTTTGTCTTTTTAATATTAGTAGGTGTATTTAATGTTTCACACATTTTATGAGGGTATATTTGTAAAAATATTCAAAAAGTTACACTAATTAATGATAGCATTGGTTTTGATGTTTTTTGGTTTTTCTTTTTATAATGAGGACCGGAGGGAGTATTATACACAGGACAAACAGTGCCAAGATCCCTGAATTTTGGGATCAAATCAATTAACTTAGGCGATCTATAGTGGCTATGAAAGTCTAATAATAGGAATTTATCAACTAACTTTGGCGGTCTCAAAGTATCAAATAGACGTTTAATGCTCTTTTGATGCCCTATCAACAGAAATTATCCATATTATTTCTAAAAAAATACTAGGTTTCTAACAGGATATTGAAGAGAGTCATAGTAACTTGAGTTAAGGGCTTCCATTCCATGTGAGGTGGCCAGTTTAGCTTTAGGTTCATTTGGCTCTTATCTTAATGCTAATGTTAATTAACTTAGACTTGTTGTTTACTTACCATGGTTCACTGTTCACATGTCTTGATTGTGACGCGCATGTGTATTCATTATTCAGTCAAAAGAAAAATCATGTGTAAATATTAGATACTTGGCCCAACTATCATCAGATAGTTAGTAAGACTCAACAACTTGACAACTGTCTCAACAGTTAGTAGTTAATTAGACGAGGTATATTATGACCTCCATGGTGAGAGTCCTGTACTGTGAACATTTCTTGGTCACTATTAAAAACTGTTGTCATGATGTGTTTCCAACTTTGCATGATTTAGAATCCATATAAGATTATGCTGGGACTAAAACAGCACACAATAGTACGGGGCAAGAACACAGAAAAATTTGAGATATTGGGAATTAAAGAGGGAGAGAGAGTGTGTCACTGTATAATTCTTGGCTTTTGTCGCTGTATCTAATCAAGGTCATTTCTGCAATAAAGGCTTTCTATTTATCACATTTCTGGTCCAGTTTTATCAATAGCCAATTTTCTTGACATTCTAACTCAGCATCTGAATTTGATGTCAGGGAGCTACGAGAAACTGTCGTCATCGTGGCCGGAATGCTTGACACATACTTAAATATATTGGTTAGTTCACTTTTAGACTGTTTCTCATTCGCCTTGCTCTCTGCTGTTCCTGTTTGCAACATTCTCAATATTCACAATCTATTGGGTTTCTTTGAGTGCTACATTTGTACTATTTCAATTTTGTGTAATCAACACTCTCTTGCTGGACATATCTAATTCTCTCGAATTGCAGGCTTTGGGGCTTCTATTTCTTGTTTTTGCAAGTTGGGTGGCTTATGTGATTTTTGAAGATACAATACAGGGGAAAACAGTATTCACTTCCTTTAGTACAACATTATATCAGATGTTTCTTTTATTTAACACAGCCAATAATCCAGATGTTTGGGTTCCTGCATACAAGTAAGGGTTTTAACTTTCAGTTTTATTTGCTTGGCTAGATGATTTTTTTCCTTTCAATTTGAGATATCTGCAGCTGTCAGTGATTATCATTTTCTGGTGTTTTAGGTCTTCACGTTCGTCTATCCTGTTTTTCGTTCTGTTTGTGCTGATTGGAGTCTACTTTGTTACAAACTTGATTCTTGCCGTTGTTTACGATAGTTTCAAGAGTGAGGTAAAATTTTCCGTACCACTACTTTTTACTATATTCCCCTGATGATACAATTAAAATTTTGAAGAATTGGATTGGTATTTAATTGGAATGAAGCACGAGAATTTTGATTGTGTGTCTATATGACTGATACCAAAACGAATTATAACAGTGCTTAAATGTTCTTTTGTTATAGCTTGTAAAACAAGTTTCTGAGATGGATCGTATGAGAAGAGCTATGTTGGAGAAAGCTTTCAATCTCCTAGATACACATGTAAGTATGATTTTCCATGTATTTAGCATACTGTTCACCTGTCGATAATGCTTCCTTGCTGATGTCAAACAACTACATTTCATTTTTTACGATTTTGAGATGTAATCAGTAATAGTTATATCCTATATGAACATAAAAGGAAGGTTGAAGTTGAGCGTTTCGGCATCTGATTAACAGGGCATGGGATGGTATCCATTAGCAACTGTAATGTGAGAATTTCCAGACAAAGTAGAGTAGGTCGGAAAAAATATGATGAGTTAGGTGTCATATGATCGGTATCACCTCAGTTAAGGATCTAGAGATCCTCTAATACAGTACTTGAAACATTAAAGCACAGCCGATCCGGCCAGTTCATCCAGAACCAGGTCCATAGCCGGTCCGATCAGCCTATTTGATCGGTTGTGCACTTGAACCAGGGATGATATCATCGACTTGGCTGCAAACCGGTAAAAATTAGTAGCCTCGGCTTAGCTTGTTTGGGTGGCTCATACTTTACCATCCTTTCACTCGTGCAGAATTTTAATGGTACACAGTTTTTAGTGCCGACTTCTGCGCCTCCCAAGCTTTACTCATAACTCATGGGCAACAGTTCTGATGCTATGCTGTCAGCCTATCATGCTCACAACAAGGGCCAGGAAGGATGTTCATTCTCACACTCATTTGTGGCTTGTTGATTCGAATAGAAAAATGCGAAATTTGCAAAACAATTCTCACCAGGGACTGAACCATGTATATTGAAGTGAAACTTTACAAATGCACCATCAAACTATCTGATTTTGTATATAATATGTATATTTACATATCATATTTTAAATACAGACGGTTCTTGTGGTCCAACTGGTGACTTAGTGGTTCGACCAGTGACCCATTGATGTAGTGCCCTGACCGAGTCGATAACCAATCAAGTTTAATTACACTGCATTAAAGGATGAAAAAGTATAACTCTTACCTATCATGGTTAGAGAATGAGTTTCAGAGTACTTACTAACAAAACGTTGAACGACCATAAAACATAAAATAAAGACTCTAAGATAGAGCAGAAAATAACTCCAACTAGGATTCCCTAATTGCCAAAAGGAATCGTCAAACAAAGAAACCAACCCTATAAAACTAAGCCTGCAATTCTAAATCTGTTTGAACTAAAAATAGCACAAAAAAAATACACTGTCTTAGCACTCTACTATTTTCAATATAGCACTACAATCTGTCTAAGACTAATGCTAGAGGTTATTGTTACAATCATCACTACAATAAAGAAGAGACAAATATCTTAATTATGCCTACAATTCTAAATCTGTTTGAGCTTCTGTTTTATGCTTGCAGAAAATTGGATATCTCAACAAAGATCAATGTATTAGGCTATTCGAGGAGGTGAACAAGTACAGGTATTATTTCATATCCTCATTATCATTGTGCTTTCATACTTATCATATTATCAGTTTATCGATTTTCAAAGTAGAAATGTTTTTGGCATTTGTTTGATTTATATATTTCTAGATGAGAATAACACATCTGTTTAGTGTGAACCCTTTAACATTTGCATGGCTCACCCTTATATTGGAATCGAGGCTCCACTTTTATAAGTCTCTTTCCTAGTTTCCTTTCTTTGTGGATCTTGTGTAATTGGTTAGGCTAGCCTTGTGTAATATACTGTACATTCTCCTCGTGTAATTGATTGTACATTCTCATCCTTATAACATGTGTTTTGATGTTTGGGGTAAGGCTAAAAGCCTTTTATGTTAGCGATATTCAGAGAATATATATGACTGCTCGCTAGGGGTGGGCAAAATTAAGCAATAACTGAACCGAATCGGTTAACCGAACCGAACCATATCAAAATTAACTGAACCATTTCACAAATTTTTGAACTGAACCATTATTTTGGTAACAGTTAATTAACCGAACCGAACCATTAATAACCACAGTTATCCAAACCGAACCGAACTGAACCATTTTGTTGCTTTCACATTGGATTTTTACTGATCTCAAGTTTTGGTTACTGATCTGTGATCTCAGATCTGGTTATTACTTCGAAAATGTTTCTGTTTTGTTGATTTGTGATATGTGGGAAACTCAATCTCCTGTTTGTATCTCAGTTGCTAGAATCATATTATGCCTTTTATCAAACTGTTTGCAATTTTATGTAGAAATAGCTCATTTGGAGAACATGATAAATTGATAATCGAATGAGCAACATATATTTGTCTGAATTCAACTTTAATTCTTTGCTTTTATATTCTATGGCTAATGAATCAAGTTGGTGAAATTTCAGAGTAATTTCACAAACAATTAGATTAATTACACAAATCCTTCAATCGAGTTCTTTAACACAGTGAATTTTTTTCGAATACCCTGCAATTGAATTTAAAAGGGATAAAAAAAACACAATTAAATTAGCAAAAGGATAAAAAAATACATTTCGGTTCAAAATTTTGGTTTTGGTTCGGTTCGGTTAATAGGCAAGCAAAAGGTTGACCGAACCATAACTTTGGTTCAGTTCGGTTAGTTCCAAACCTTAAACGGTTTGGTTCGGTTATTCCAAACCATTTCAACACTTCGGTTCGGTTAATATGGTTAACCGAACCATGCCCACCCCTACTGCTCGCAGATTGGCTACCCTTACAATCGAGTGAGATCCGGAGTGTTAAAATTAAGAATCTTTAGATATTCCTTTAATTATACAACTTCCTGGATGGAGCATGGACAAATGTGAGTGGAATTAACAGATTTAACTGGCTCTGATATCATCTTAGGCTTTAGAATATGTGAGTGGGTTTTACAATATGTGGGATTTCAACATCTTTCTAGTTGATGTGAGATTCTCAAGTCTGAGCACACACCATGATCAGGACTGGACATTTGAAATTTTTCTAATGCGGGTGAAATAACTGGGATATCAACATCTTCCTTTAAGATAATCTTACTTTAACTGAGCCTGGAAAAGTTTTATATTTGACTTTACACCTTTATATTTGATAAAAAATTGTGATTAATGGATGTCATGTATATTTGAGCACAATTTGGATGATTATAATGGAAATCACGTAGTTAATGACGTTCAAAATTTGTCTAATTGTGTTAATTTGATGGTTAATGAGTTGCAACACCTTGTTATATTCATTATTAACCATTCACTGAATATAATAAACCACATATTTGAACTGTGTTAACCATCAGTTTTGTTATTGAAATTTGTTATCAAATTTTGGGTCAAAATAACAAAGCTCTTCGCATTTTTGGTGAATTGGCACCTTTTTATGACAAGATAATTATTAGTTGATCTTTATCTTGGATTCTAACTTCATATCTTTTCCACAATATTTATACTACATTGTGAATGTTAAAGCATAAATTGTATATTCTTTAGGACTTTGCCAAAAATCTCCAAAGAAGAATTTGGGTTAATATTTGATGAGCTGGATGACACTCATGATGTAAAGGTAATATTTTTTCTCTACTGCTCTTGTTATCTTTTATGCACATACTGATATATGTCCCCGCATAAATGTGTGTTTTAATTTAACTCAACATATTTTACTTTCAGATCAATAAGGATGAATTTGCTGATATTTGCAATGCCATTGCTCTAAGATTCCAGAAGGAGGATGTGGTAAGTTTAAGTACTCTGAATTTACAATATATGGAAAATGATTTATATGTACTGTAAGTATGAACTAATATCTGATTTGGTTGCAGCTTTCTTACTTTGACTATTTAGGAATCTACCATTCACCCACCTCAAAGAGATTGAAAGCCTTCGTAAAGAGCCCCATGTTTGGATACATAGTGACCTTTGTTCTTATACTGAATCTAGTTGCCGTAATTATTGAGACAACGGTATGGCATGTTATTCAAGTGAAAATATACATTCACAATTTTTTCCATTATTAAGCACTTCTTAACTCATTTTAACTCCAGACCATAGTCTCATCTGATGTGACCATGTTAGATATACTTGCATTTGTCAATATATTTGTAGTCTGTAGGTGCTATTTATCTATACTATATATAAAGGGAATACATGGTTTTGGGCTGGCTTTTCACTTCCAGTTATGCCCATAAACAAATTTGACCTATAAGAATTCTATTTTGTTGGTATCATTCAAAAAGATAAGAATTTATATTATATTTGTTATATTGTTGGTATCATTGAAAAAGATAAGTATAGTTTGTTACAATATGAAGGTGCAAAATATATATATACCTATAATTTTAATCAAAATCAAAATAATTTTAATCAAAATTTTATAAAAACAATTGTTCGTAATTTATATGCATTAGCGTAATAAAAATAGTGGATAGATGGGCACGGAGTGCTCGTTTGAACGCTAGTCATAATAATCATTTAGGAGTATGATGTTTATTGAATGCTTTATGTACTGGTTTAAGTATAAGCACAGTTCAAATGGATGATTGTTCTACTGATGGGTAGGGATCCTACCTTCTCCAGCTCTATTGCTTATGGGAATATTGTGAATTTCTTTCCTATTTTGTACCTAACTACATTTATTTTCCTCGAAAATAGTATCATAGGGAATATTATCTCTACTTGAATCTTTAAGATTAATACAGCTTCACGGAAATTGTTGAGCATTTAACTTATGTTTCATATGACAAAATTATATACTATCTTGGATAGAAGACAAATTATAAATTTGCATATGGCCTAATATGCTTTAAAACACCAGACTTGGCTCTTCTGAGATAAGATAAATAAAACTTTTATCCTATCATGTTGAATTGGATTATGAGCAATACTAATAGTCGATTTATTGTCACAACAATTTAATAGGACCCGTATACTTTATCCACAAATCATTCAATAAAATTTGCAGCTGTGACAGCCCACAGACATCTTGTGTCATAGCTTGAAACTCGGCCTTGGCACTTAGTTGAGCAAACTACACCCTACTTCTTGCTTCTCCATGTAAAAAAGTTTCCACCTAAAAAAAATGCAATAACCTGGAATGACTTTCTATCAGTTGTTTATCCTGCGTAGTCTTCATAAGTGTATGCTTTCATAATCAAACTTCCATCCTTTTTAAATAACAATCCTCTCCCTGGCGTGGTTGTTAAGTTATTGGAGAATTTTCTACAAGTGTCTTACTCTTTGATTGTACATGAACTGACTTATACTACTTACTGCATAAGCTCAATCAAATCTGTTATATGTCAAGTAAGTATATGATTTCCTGACCAACTTTAATACTAGGTCTTATCAATCTTGGGACTTTCCTTTTCATCACTCTTCTTTTATTCTGCTAAGTGGGGTCCAAATTTGGTTGTCTCCTTAATAAGTTTTAGTTCATATTTCCTTTGACAAATGAAAATATCCTACCTATTTCAAGTAAGCAACCTCAATCCCTAGGAAACATCCAAGTCTACCAAGATCCTTCATTTCAAGTTCAGCAACCAGTTTCTCCTTAAGTAGTAGTAGTTTTTCCACTTGATATTTTTTTGTTATAATGATATATTATCATCAACAATCAGAAGCAGTTTACTTGTGAATGTATAAAGAAGTGCATATGATCTCCCTGACTCTGTCTATAACCTTGGGATACTTTCAGTTTAGTAACATATGATCTTCTCTGTGTCTGCTATTGGTGATTTTTTAATATAAAGGCATTCGTGTGTTGATAATTTTGTATTAATTCATAATCGCAGCTTGATGTAGAAGATAGTTCTGCTCAAAAAGCGTGGCAAGTGGTTGAGTTCACTTTTGGTAAGGACATCCAAACAGTGTATTTCCTTGTTTTTTTGAGATATCTTGAACTAAGCATTTAAGTTTTGTAACTCAATTGTATGTTCATTCCCCTTTATTCTTGTTAGTTTGCGATGAGACCCAATCCCACAATACTGCTGAATTTTTATTTATTTTTTTTGCTTTGGTACATTTTGTTTCATTGTAATCCACAAAATGTTTTAAGTATACAACCTTACTGTCTCAAGTTGATCCTTCCTTGTTGTTTTACAGGGTGGATATATGTGGTGGAAATGATACTAAAGGTTTATTCATATGGATTCAAAAACTATTGGCGGGATGGTCAAAATCGCTTTGATTTTGTGATCACGGTGACAATTGGTAACTAATTTCAGATGTGGTATTTAGATTCCTTAACATCTGGTTGAATGCATGCAGTTTTTGGCTTTTGTCATGAAATATTTTGTTTGTAGACCCCGTATTAGTCAGTTTGTTGGCTAATTACTTATAGATGGGAATTAGAGGATGTAAACAATAGGAGGAGGGGAATATGAGTGAGATCTTTCATTCATGAGTGAAGAGAGGATTTTGGAACCTTGGGCATGGAGGTTTGCAGCCTCTCAATGATTTGCAGAATTGGTGTATGTATTAGGAGAATTCATTTAATTTCTCTTTCATGTAATAAACTTCCAGTTCTAGGTTTCTATCATATCATATTAGTAAATACTCTGTTGTAGGTTCATAATGCATTCATTCACTTTTAGGCCCTGAATTTTATTATATGGGAAAACCCAGTTCCTGAGGCTATGTTATCTTGCTGACTGCTAATTCTAAATTTTGAAGCCATTGGAGAAACTATAGATTTTGCTTCACCTGATGATGGTCTGCCACTTTTCACAAATGGAGAATGGTATGAACTTTTACTTAGAATGTTCATGCTTCCAAATTTCTCTTTTTTAATTCATAATCCCAAATTACTGGTTGAAATGTATATTAATGTTCCTTATTTTTGGATTCATTTCACCAAACACATCTTTAATCACATTAGTGGTCTTTTTTCATTTCTGTTGTGCTATTGAAGTATTATATTGGGTTATTGACTAATTATCTGAGAGATACCATCCATGGATTCATGTATTTCCAAAAATCAAGGCTTCATGCAGCTTCTCTATTAACACTGTGCATATAGAATGACTTGTTGTATCTTGATTTTGGCCGATTGTTACATCTTTTCATTTAAAAAAAAATACTTTTATAAAAAAATAATCACTTTTAGGAATTTTATCAGTTTGTTACAGTTTTTAAAAAATGATAATTTGAGGAAAAAAACTAAAAAATGCTTACAATATGAAGCTGTTTTGAGTAGCTTCTGTTAAAAATTATTTTCCATAGATGGTTTTTTGAAAAAAGTGATTTTCATTACGTTAAACAAATACAAAATAACTTATGTGCTTTTGAAAAAAAAAAAACTCTAAATTATTGAATTAACAAATTCACTTCTTTTTTTTTTTAATTTGTAACCAGCGAGCCCTGTATATATCGTCTCACATGGACGAAAGGGCTTTTATATTAGGATTCTCATTATTGATTCAATCCATGATTAGTTTCCTACTTAACGATAATAGTTTTTGTTGTTGTGATCTCTTGAAAGGACAAAAGACTAGTTATTCTCAAATTTAATTTTCTTCAAGACAAGATATAATTGTCCTTTTCAAATTGGAATTTAAAATTAAATGATACCTTTTCTACCATGCCTGGAATATAGTTTATTCATTTGAAGATGGGAATTGGTGCAAAAAATAGTTTCAGTTTGTTCTTGAGCACTGCTTTGAAGATGCAATCAGACATTGTTTTTCCTGTCTCCTTTGCAGGATTCGTTACCTTCTTCTTGCAAGAATGTTGAGATTGATAAGGCTCCTGATGTATGTTAAGCGATTCCGAAGTTTTGTGGCAACTTTCTTAACTCTTATACCAAGTTTGATGCCATACCTCGGGACCATATTTTGCATCTTGTGTATTTATTGCTCACTTGGTGTCCAGGTGAGTGAAAGCCCGAGTCACGGTCATTTTCTGCGTAGATTTACAAGTTAAATTAAGGATTCATTTTATGTTTTTAATTGTAGTTATTTTATTCTCTTGTTCTTTCTACAATCAATGAACCAAATTTATATTTGTTTTTCTAGATTTTTGGTGGAATAGTTAATGCTGGAAACCCAGATTTGGAAGCCACGGACCTTGCTGCTAATGAGTATCCTTTGTTCGTATTTAAAACTATCTATTTCTAAGCTGTAGAGATTGGTAAGATCCTGTAATAACCACATTTCTTCCTTAGACCTTAACATTTTTTTCTAGGGGGTGAGGATGGGGTTGGGTCAACAACCTAGTCTGAACTTCAATACTGGCCTATATATTGCTTCTAATTGAATAATTTCTACGGTAGTTTTTGTTCTTCGGGTGTTCTTCTTGACAAAATTAGCTATTTACTTTTCAATTTCAATGATTATCCAAATGGAATGGTGACACTATTCAATTTGCTAGTCTCGGATGTCTGGGAAGAATTGATGGAGGTATATGTGCTGTCTCTAATCCTTTCCACTTCCAATGTCCTCTTCTGTTTCATGATAATGCAATGACTAATGAGTAGTACAAATGTTGCTGGCTTGCCGTTACTATTTTGTTCTATATGTTTCTGCTCTTCCTTGAACAATTGTCTGGCAGTTAGATACCTGTTATTCACATTCCAATAGTTTTTTGTTGAAAATTAAACAAGATAACATTTTGTCTCTAAGCACAACATTTTTTTTAATACTTTGGATTAGTTTGATATGCAAAAAAAAAAAGGTTGAACAACACAGAAATAATTGTTCAACATTTGATATAAAAAGTTATCGTAGGACAGGACAAAAGAAGGGATGAGTGACATCACAAAATATTTTTACTCGACGAACGATCTAAAAGGAAAATATCCCCATAGGGCCACCCCAGGGACGCATCTTATGTGGTGTTCCCTCACTGGCACCCACCTAGATGACAGGGGATTCAAAGGAGTTGTCTATGATTTTTGTGAGCAGGATTGGTCTCTCTTTAGAGTTTCGATTTATTGGGCAGGTTCCAACTTGCTGCTGCAGGCATATTCAAATTGCACCTATGTCCCACATTGCTGAGGTTCTCAAGTTTTGCAGTGGTTATATGTGCAGTGGAACCCTCATCCTTTGAGCTACATTTTGGGAGTGAGATCCAAACTTTTTAATATGGTATCAAAGCTGAATTTCTCATGCAAAGTAGAAATTGGACCCAGGTCCACTCTATGTGCAAGGGTGGGAATTGAATTTGCTGTGTGGTGATCATATGTGCTTGGACATCCTTGTCCTTTGAGCTTGCTGTTGGGAGTGAGATTCAAGCTCATTTAACAGAGTATAATACTAAGAATAAGCCTTTAGTTTTGCTAGGTTGGTAGTAAGCATTGTTATTAAAATTAATAATAATACATCTAAAAGTGTATAAATTTCTTGCTGCATGTGTGTAATGTAAGATTATAGGATGCTTATTCATTTCAGATAGTCCTTCCTATTTATTGTTTTATTTTTTTGACCCTAACTCTATTTATGTTATTGTCATGCTATGACTTCAATATGTGCTTAACATATAGGTATTGTGGTTTTCTATTTCAGAGCTATAAGGATTTAACTGGAACTTCCTGGACCTATGTATACTTCATTAGCTTCTACTTGATTACAGTTTTGCTGCTTTTGAATTTGGTATGGTTTTGTTTTCCCTTATTTAATACCTTATAATTTCATAATGTGGTATACAAACTACATTTTGGGAATGTGAACATTAGGAAGTTACTATGTTTCTCACATGGACATTCACGCGTACTAATTCTTTCTGATTAAAGTAATTACAAGTTCTAAATTTATTTATTTAAGTAGTTGTCAATTATAAGTAATCATGTTTAAAAAATTTATCAATCAAAGGGGATATATTAGCTTGGTTTTCTATACCATGCTTAAAGTGTGCTGCTTTAACACATTTTGCATAAGTTTGACATGATTATACCTTTCCTGTATTTCAGATTATTGCTTTTGTCTTGGAGGCATTCTTTGCTGAAATAGAACTTGAGGAAGCAGAAACTGGTGATGGAAATGACAAGGTTTGTATTTAATCTGAACTCTTACCAATATAGAAAATAAAAGTTTCTGTGTTTATTAAGCAGCTATGTTCAAGCATTGGTTAAATGATGTATAGTTAAGTTAAAATTTAAACAGCTGCACCAAATTTGTGGAGTGATTCATATCAAATGCATTATGGGTTGATGTTTCCGAATCAGTCTCTTGCAAATGCAAGGTTAGGCTCTATTGAGTCAGAGAGATTGAGAGAGACGTATGGTGAAACTGTGTATTTCAACTACACAGCGGAGTCTCTTTATATAGACTTAAAGCAATTAATGCTAATAATGAAAGGAATAATTACATGATATTCTACTCCTAATTGCATGCTATTCTATCTTTATTTACATGACGATTCTATTTTATTTTTAACACTCCCCCTCAAGTTGGAGTATATAAATCATATGCACCAAACTTGTTACATATATAACTTGATTGGAGAACCCCTCAAGGACTTAGTGATATAAGTATGGATATAAGTACTTTCCTGGATATGTTCTATCGTTATTTCAGATCTCTTTTTCATTAAAAATAAAAGGCTCATAAACCCAAAATGGGTCAAATCCTTCCCTGGATCCTACTATGGCAACTAGCATGAGCTTCATACTATCTGGTTGTCCTTTTTATTCCTATCAAATGCAAGTAGCAGGGCATATAACGAATTTGTAATTTTGACATTTTTTTAATCAGTTTTCACTACTCATCTACAAGCAGACATGTTATCCTTGTTTGTTATGATGATAAAAAATTCAGATACTTTTGAGTAATGGGTACTTACACACTCTCACAGATTACTCTGTTAGCAACACGGTAACAAACTGAGTTCACTACAACTTTCTATGAAAAGACGTGGTTTTCTGCACTCCTCACTGTATGCAACAATCATGATCCCAATATTATCAATGGATTTGTGCAAGAATTTTGATGAACTTTCAGTTCTCCAAAGATAATTTTGTACAGAATCTTATTTAGTGTAAACGTAGTTTTTTAATTTCTATGTGATCTGTTTTTTATTGATCTTATTTAGTGTAACATAGTACATTATTGATTGTTTGTTAATTTACATATATAGCTCTCTAACCGCTCTAAATCTCACATTCAATTTTCTGTCTCAATATAGGAAGTTGCGGGAGAAAGATATCCAAGGCGGCGAGCTCTTGGGTACGTATGAGTCCATGACTGGCATTATTTTTTTGAATGCTTACGTTTTTTGTTTCTCATGCATCCAATAAACTCTGTATCGGTTATAGTCCAACGCAACCTAAATGGTTTAGTTAGATGAAGGAACATGAATACTTTTATATCTGTAAAACATGACCTGACATAACGAACATTGGACTTTTAACAGTAGACAATTCACTTGCTCATTATACATTATGCTGAAATTTAGTTTAATTATGAGGAATGAGTTGGTAACAATTGAACTTCTAACTACTTATCATGCTCTAATACCAAATCTAAAAACCATTCAACTTTAAAGATTAGCTATTAGTTGAAGGCATATTAATGCTGGTCTTATTGACAATGTCGGCTTTCTGTAGAACAAAATCACGAAGCCAGAGGGTTGACGCTCTTCTTCATCATATGCTGAGTGCTGAGCTGGGTCAAAATCAGACTTCCAATACATAAATCTGAGTATATTGTTTTCAAGGTAAAATAATCAAACTTCATAAAATGCTTGTAGATTTCAGTGGTTCGGTTGCCGAGAATAAATTTCATGCGTAACTTTTAACAGATTATCCTCCAACTGAGTGTGATTATTAAGGTCCACTGTTTTTGCTCTTTTAGGAGGATTCTCGTCCTTCAATACCCTTAATCCTAAGACTTTTTTTTTTGGTGGTGGCCGGGATTCGAACCCCGGACCTTGCATATATTATGCATTGTCCATACCTACTGAGCTAAGCTCATGAGGACAAATAGGGTCCCTTGATCCTAAGACTACTAAAGCTGAATTGCCGTCAGGAGGTAAATATGTAGGTAGACAGAAAGTTAATTATAGAGAGAGGGTGTATATGAGAGAGAATAGAGACAATTGGAGTTGTGTAACTGAACTGGGGAGAGACATTTTATTCAATTTTTCAGCTTTTAACTTTGGGCTAATGAGATTATTCCTGGTAGAAGCAAGTACTGCTCCTACATTCCTCTGAATTTTGGTCTGGTTTTATTGTACTATCCATTCATACACTGGAGCTGTTTGCAATCACTGTACATATAGAATGGTAGGATGCCACCTGTTCTGCCTTGTGAGTGTAAATATGTATATATAGACCATTTCTTAAAAAAAAATATATGTATATATAGACCATGCTTTCTTCTTGCTTGAGGAGTAAGCAAACTAGAAAAAGAGGAAACAAATTTTGTTATACCCTGGGTTTCTGATGAAAATGTAATGCCTAGTCCTGTATATGCGACTTCTAATATGCTTTTGGAGTGACAGTATTGATAGCAATAAAATTTACTCTGGAATTACATGTCAAGTGTCCACGTTATTTTTTCATTTTATATCAAGTATCCTGCCATTTTGTTGTGTTTCCTTGTATTAATTCAGGCTGTCGACTAATGCCTGTTGAGTATCTTATATAAATGTGAATCTGTACTTTTTGTGGTTATAGGATGCACAAAGGAGCCACTTTATTCTGTAAAGTTTGTAAAAGGATCTTTCATGTGCTGTATCTCTCGTGTTGTTATGCTATTTGATTGACTCGGTACGGAACAAGGGAAAGCGGTGCATTGTGAGTAACTCCGGTAATCTGTGGATCAGGTCAAACGTGATTTTTCTGTTATTTGTGGAAAAAGCACATGATCAAATGCAATTGATTAGCTTGTGCGGAATGAGAATAAATCACGAATAGCAGGATGTTATATATTCCACGGGGCTTCTAGGTGTTTTCTGATTAGTGTGCTGTAGTGGAGACCTTTTATTTGTTTGATTTTTATAATCCTTTCTGGATTTGATGTTCTGTATAGCCTTGTATCTGTACTACCAATATTTGGTGAGAGTGCTAACTGTTAGTAGTTATCTTTTTTTCTTTTCGTGAAGAAAACTCTCGTGAGAGATAGAATTACTCTTTTATTTAATTAAATTTCAGAAACTCTCATTTGTTTGTTAACATAAAGGGACACTGTAGTCTATGCCATATCCACGTATCAGTTATCCATACCGATAACCGAAGATAAATGAACAGAAGATCAATGGAGACAATAAACAGAGATGGTGAGAAACAAAAAGGAACAAATCAAGACAATATATTTCATCACACATACTTGAGAAAAATTATTCAAACACAGCTCAAGTTGCAATGAACTTGTTTTTAATCATCCGGCAAAAATAGAATTTACTTTTAATCAAAATAATTTGCAAAATTTAACTACAGTAGAAACTCTATAAATTAATAATGTTAGGACCGGAGAAATTTATTAATTTAAAGAGTTATTAATTTATCGATAAATTAATAATTATTAACTTAAAGAGTTTTTAAGTAATTATACAGTACATATCAAACAAAAAGGCAAATTAGTCTATGCCTCTTAGAATTACGTTGCAGCGAACCTTGAAACTCAACGTAAATTAGTAACTATTGTGTTCATATGCATTGGAAAAATACAATACAAAAATACAACACCTGAGTTATTGGATGCAATAAGAAAAGTTAGAGATGAGCTTCAAACAGACTTGAACTTTAAAGGAAAACAGACAACTATTGAATCATATTTCATTAGAGTGTAATATATTTTTTTT